>Ga0210032_1000901_pt1 | contig 18629 bp, 15 predicted proteins | sample CryGeyCG2114_250_2_FD_185458 | JGI IMG/M metagenome (GOLD analysis project Ga0210032, IMG submission 185458) | Groundwater microbial communities from aquifer - Crystal Geyser CG13_big_fil_rev_8/21/14_2.50 (SPAdes) (version 2) | ecosystem: Environmental > Aquatic > Deep subsurface > Groundwater ... | reverse complement strand
CCGAATTGAAAAATCATAATCTTCCATAATTGGGATTTCTCTAAAACCGCCTAACTTTTCAAAAACAGTTTTTTTTACGAAGATGCCGTTATCGCCATAAAATATTTTTTTATCCGACTGCTCTTTGTTGATAATCCTAAAATTCATTAGCCGTCCCAAAGTTTTAATCTTTTTATTATGTGAAGAAAATTCGCTTGCAAAACCGCCGCCATCGCAGACTTCTCTGACAATTTTCTTTTCAATTACTTTCAAAACATTTGGCGGCAGCGTCATATCGGCATGGACAAAAAACAAAATATCTCCGGACGCGGCTCTTGCTCCAGCATTCAATTGAATCGCTTTCCCTTTTGCCGAACTAATAACGTTGGCATAATTTTTAGCAATACTCACAGTTCGGTCTGAGCTTCTTCCATCTACAACTATAATTTCAGTTTCTGCAATTCCATCAATTTTCTTAAGATTTTGTAATGTCTTTTCAATAACAGATTCTTCATTATATGTTGGAATAATGATGGAGATCATTTCTGCTTCAAACTTCTTTGAAATCTTGTGAACGATTTTTTAACAATTTCTGCAAATGTCGGATAAATGAAAATAGTGTCAGCCATAGCTTCAATTGGTATATTGTTTTTAATGGCGACGGTTATAATTTGGATCCACTCTCCGGCATTAGCGCCAATAGCATCTGCGCCAACCACATTATTTTTATCATCAAAAATTACTTTTAGAAATCCGGTGGTTTTTCCTTCTGTAATAAACCTGTCAATTGTTGCATCAACTTTGAATACATTTATTTTAGGATAAATATTCCTTGCATCATTTTCGCCCAATCCTGTATGTGCAATTTCCGGATCTGTAAATATTGCCCAGGGGACAATCTTTTCATCCATCCTTTTTGAATTGCCGTTTATAATATTGTGAAGACAAATATCAGCTTGATAAGAAGCGGCGTGAGTAAATTTAAATTTGCTCGTTACATCACCGCAAGCATAAATATTTTCAGCGGTTGTTTGATAAAATTCGTTTGCAATTATTCCGCGGGAGCTGTACTGAACACCGGCATTCTCCAAATTCATTCCGTTTGTATTTGGAATTCTTCCCGCTGTCAGAAATACAGAATCAAATTCTTTTATAATGATTTTATTGTCCGCCGTTTTAATTTGCGCTATAATTAAATCGTCTTCCTTTTTGAAAGACTCCACTTCAGCATTTGCAATCAATTCTATTCCTTCTTCAAAAAACTTTTTCGTAAGCACATCGGTTATTTCATTATCAACCACTTTAAGAATCCTTTGGTTGTGATCAATTATAGTAACCTTACTTCCAAAGTGCTTTAATGACTGTCCGATCTCAGCCGAAATTATTCCGCCGCCAACAAACAAAATATTCTTTGGCTGTTTTCTTATTTCCCAGAAATTTTCGTTGTCTAAAAATTGAATGTCCACCGCATCAATTCTTTTGGGAGATGAGCCGGTGCAAATTATTGTGTGTTCTGCTGAAATGATTTCATCACCAATTTTAATTTCTTTATTGTTGATGAACTGCGCGCCGGATTTATCAACGTAAACATCTATTCCTTGCTTCCGAAATACTTCGGGATTTTCATCTTTATAAATATGCTGTACAACAGAGTCTACGTGTTCCATTACTTTTGAAAAATCGAATTTATCTTTTTCAACAAATGACGGCAGTCCAAGTAAATTTGTTTTTCTTGCCGCCGCATAAACTTTGGCGCTGTTTATAAACGCTTTGCTCGGCACACAGCCGGTGTGTAAACATTCGCCGCCGATTTTATTCTTTTCTAAAAGCGCAACTGATAAGCCGGCTCTTTTTGCTGAAGTAGCCGCAACTAATCCGCCGCTGCCGGCGCCAATTACTGTAAGGTCGTAATGTTTTTGCATATTATTTTTTCTCCACTAAATAAAAATTAAGAATATTAAAATCACTAACTTATCCGCCGGTTGCAAAGCCCGGGTACAAAGTCATGCCGCCGTCAATATAAATACTTGTGCCATTAATGTAATCTGCATAATCGGAAGCGAGCCATGCGGCGGCTCTTCCAATATCTTCAACTTCGCCAATACGTTTGTACGGAATTAATTTCATCAATTCACTATACGCTTCCGGTGTTTCCCAAGCGGAAGTATTAATTGGAGTTCTGACAGCGCCGGGCGAAATACTGTTCACCCTTATTCTAAACGGCGCAACTTCCTGTGCAATACTTTTCATCATAAGCATAACGCCGCCTTTTGATGCTGCGTAATTTACATGCCCTGCCCACGGTATAACTTCATGCACCGAGCTTATGTGAATAATTTTTCCGGCTGCACAAGAAATTTTCGGGACAATTCCTCGTCTTTTAAATTCTTTTACTGCTTCGCGCGCGCAAAGAAATTGACCGGTAAGATTAACGTTAATTACTGTGTTCCACTGCTCCAGTGTCATTTTATCAATTGGCGCGTCTTTTTGGAGACCGGCATTGTTGACTAAAATATCAATAGTGCCAAATTCTTTTATCATTTTTTCAAACATTGCTTTAACATCATTTTCATTTGAAACGTCTGCTTGATAAGCGAAAGCGTTCACTCCACAATTCCTTTTTATTTGTTCTACTAATTCTTGAGCAGCTTTTTCGCCGCCCCTGAAATTCACAACTACATCCGCGCCTGCTTTTGCAAGTTCGATAGCAACACCCTTCCCGATACCGGAGTTAGCACCTGTAACCAATGCCTTTTGTCCCTTCAACATTTTAACTTCCGAACATACGGGCATCACTACACCTGGCAGGCTGATATTAATTTCACTCATTTCGTTTTCCTTTATATTTTTTCTTTGCGTTACTTCGTGAATACCTTTGAGATACTTGGTGGTTAATCTTTTCTCACCACGAAGGCGCACGAAGTTCATCACTCCCGAAAGGATCACTATGTGAAAAGGCGCACGAAGAAATAGGTTTACATTATTACTCGTTTTATTCCATCTTTAAGATGTCTAACATTAAAATTGACTAACAATCCAAGTTTGCAGCCTAATAGCTTAAGATAAGTGAGTATCTGCGCTAAATGGATATCTGCTAATGCTTCTACAGATTTTATTTCAACAACAACACTTTTTTCCACAAAAAGATCCACCCTATAACCAGCATCAAGTTTAACGTCTTTATAAACAAGAGGCAGTGGCTTTTGTTTTTCAACTTTTAAGCCGGCATTTACAAGTTCATAATACAAACACTCCTCATACGCACTTTCGAGTAAACCTGGACCAAGCGCAGTGTGCACTTGAAAAGAACAATCCAAAACTTTTTTAAATACTTCTTCAATGTTCATAAATGTACTCCTTACTTTATTTTCCTTTGTGTTACTTCGTGAATACCTTTGAGATACTTGGTGGTTAATCTTTTCTCACCACGAAGGCGCGCGAAGTTCACCACTCCCGAAGGGATCACTATGTGAAAAGGCGCGCGAAGATTTTTAATTTTTCTTTGGCTGCAATATTTTTGCAATCAAACCCGTCCACCCGGTTTGATGAGAAGCGCCGACGCCTCTTCCGTTATCGCCGTGAAAATATTCATGAAACAATATGTAATCCTTAAAGTGCGGATCATTCTGAATTTTGCTGTTATATTTGAATACCGGGCGCAAACCGTTTTCATCTTTTAAAAATATTTTTGACAATCTCGATGCAATCTCGTCAGCCGCATCTTTAATAGTTACAAAGTTTCGGGAATTTGTCGGGCATTCTATTTTAAATTCATCTCCGTAGTAATGATGAAACCGATAAAGCGATTCCAGAATTAAAAAATTAACCGGGAACCAGATTGGTCCGCGCCAGTTAGAATTACCGCCGAACAATCCGCTGTCAGATTCAGCGGGCGTATATTTTACTTCAAGTCTGCTTCCATCTATTTTATATTCATACGGATGTTCTTCGTGATATTTCGAAAGTGCGCGTATGCCGTAGTCTGAAAGGAATTCCGTTTCGTCCAACAATCGTTTCAATAATTTTTTCATTCTGTGTCCGCGAAGTAATGAAAGCAAATGTCTTTCGCCAACGCCTGTATCACTCCAGCGGGAAACCAATTTTGACATCTCTGGTTTATTAGCAAGAAACCAATTCAGCCGTGCAGAGAATTCCGGAACTTGTTTTAATAAGCTCGGTTCTAAAACTTCAACTGCAAAGAGAGGAATAAGTCCCACCATAGAACGAATTTTTAAGCGATGAATATTATCATCAAGATGAAGAGCGTCATAATAAAATCCATCTTCGTCATCCCAAAGCCCAATGCCTTTGCAGCCCATATTTGTCATTGACTGAGCGATATATAAAAAGTGTTCTAAAAATTTAGTTGCCAAATCTTGATAGATGGGTTTTGTTTTAGAAAGCTCAAGAGAAATGCGAAGCATATTAAGCGAGAACATTGCCATCCAGCTTGTGCCGTCTGATTGATCCAAATGTCCGCCGGTAGGAAGTTGAGTGCTTCTATCAAAAACACCGATGTTATCCAAACCAAGAAATCCGCCCTGGAAAATATTATGACCATCGTGATCTTTTTTATTCACCCACCACGTAAAGTTCAAAAGAAGTTTGTGAAAAACTCTTTCAAGAAAGTCAACATCTGCTTTCCCTTGAATTTTTTGATCAATCTTATAAACGCGCCACGCAGCCCATGCATGAACCGGCGGATTAACATCGGAGAAATTCCACTCGTACGCAGGCAGTTGTCCGTTTGGATGCATAAACCATTCTCGAGTAAAAAGTATTAGCTGATCTTTTGCAAATTCGGAATCAATCATCGCAAAGGGTATGCAATGAAAAGCTAAATCCCACGTTGCGTACCATGGATATTCCCATTTATCGGGCATTGAAATGATGTCTGCATTATTTAAGTGAAGCCATTCTTTATTCCTTCCATTTTCACGCTGCCCCGGCGGTTTAGGGTGTCCTTTATCTCCTTCAATCCATTTTTCAACATCGTAATAATAAAATTGTTTACTCCACAGCATGCCGGCGAACGCTTGACGTTGAACATTTTTAGCGTCTTCACTTAAAATATCTTTTTGAACCGCTGAATAAAATTCATCGGCTTCTTTTTTCCTTTCAGAAAATGATTTATCAAAATCTTTAAAAGGATTTTGAATTCTACCTTTAACGAGTCTTAACTTAATTGAAGCGGATGAACCGCTATCAATTTCAATATCAAAATTGCAAGCTGCTTTCGTTCCGGTTTTGGAAGGGTTAACGGTTGATTTATTATCTTGAGTAATGAAGTCATTGATTCCGTCTTTAACATAATCTGCGTTATTATCAACGTTGTACAAACGTTTGTAATTAGTTTCATTCTCACAGAACAAGACTTCGGGATTTTCATCAAAATACAAATTGTATTCACCGATTTTCTTGTGAACGATTTTAATTGAATTATTTTCCGTTAAAAACAACTCGGGCTTGCTGTTATCTTCTCCTAAATTCCAAATGTTTCTAAACCATATTTGCGGAAGCAGATTTAATGAAGATTTTTCTTCCCCCCGGTTGTGAGCGGTTATTTTGATCAGAATATCTTCTTCAGAAATTTTTGCATACTCAACAAAAACATCAAAGTACTTGTCTTCATTGAAAATTCCTGTATCAATCAGTTCAAATTCGGGATCGGCTTTTGTTCTGCTGTTGTTTTCTTCACCTAATTGAGAATAAGGAAATTCAGCTTGCGGATATTTATAAAGCATCTTCATGTAAGAGTGGGTAGGAGTATTATCGAGATAATAATAATACTCCTTAACATCCTCGCCGTGGTTGCCTTGATTACCGGTTAATCCAAAATATCTTTCTTTAATAATTGGATCTTTTTTATTCCAGAGTGCAACAGAAAAACAAATAAGCTGCTGCTCATCACTGATGCCGGCAATTCCTTCTTCGCCCCAGCGGTACGCTTTGCTGCGCGCATCATCGTGGGATACATGTTCCCAGGCTGTGCCCTCAGGGCTGTAATCTTCACGAACGGTCCCCCATTGTCTATCGGTTAAATATGGGCCCCATTTGCGCCAGAGTTTACCGTTACTTTTAATTGATCGAATTCGCTCAATTTCTTTTTTCATAATTTTTTTATTTCCAAGTTAGCAATCAAACGCAAAAGCCAATGTCTACTTTTTGACAATAGCCAGATCTTTCAAATATTTTTTTAGAATAATTTAAGCAACAGCCAGTAAATTGCTGCGCTAAATAAAGCGGCGATAGGCAGCGTTAACAACCATGACATGAGAATGTTCGACACGACTTTGATATTTGCTTTTTTAGTTACCGTACCAATTCCAAAAATTGAACCAACCGAAACGTGCGTTGTTGAAACCGGTAATCCATGCAGTGAAGCTGTTGTTACAAGCAGACCGGTAATCAAATTTGCAGTAAATCCTTGTCCGTGATCCATCGGTGTGATTTTCTTGCTTACGGTTTCTCCAACTTTTCTCGCATTCAATAATCCACCTATTGCCATTGCAATTGCGACGGTAATCATTCCATACTTTATATCTATCGCATTAATAACTAAAAGAAGTCCAACAATTTTAGGAGTATCGTTTAATCCTCTGGCAAAACTCACTACTCCCGAACTGATGTAGTGAGCGTAATCTAAAATTGTCTGTGCGCCAATTCCGAAGATGGTTCCGTTATATTTTGTAATACATTCTTGATTAGTTCCGACAACGATTTTTTTATGAACTTCTGCATCTAAAACAACAGCTTCACTATTAAAGAAAGCAGGGGACGCGGTATTGCATTCGTCCACAACACAGAAACAAGTTTCTTTTGTAACTCCTAGGGAAATTCTAATTTTGCGGAATAGAACATACACAACTGCGCTTGTAGCTAACGCTATTACCGGGCTAACAATTAGAGGCATCAAAAAAGTATTTCCTAATTTTGAAAAATTAAAAGCTGTCCCGACAGCCACCATTCCACTTCCCAACAGAGTGCCGACTAAACCATGAGTCGTGGATATTGGCATTCCAATTTTAGATGCTAAAAAAACAGTTGAAGCCGCGCCGAAAGCAATAGAAACAGCAAAAGCCGGTGTTTGAATTAACTCATCCGGGATTAATCCCTTGCCGGAAAAGTTTTTCACCAAAGTTCCGGCAAGAAATATGGCTGTTACTGATCCGAGAAATGTAGTAATGGTCGCCCACATTACGGCTTTTTTATAATCGGTTGTCCCGCTGCCAAACAAAGTAGCCACACCTTTGAAATTATCGTTTGCGCCGTTGCTGTATGCTAAAAATATTGCGGCGAGAAAAAGAAGCATCAAGATCATAATTCATCCTTAATGATTGAATAGTTTATTTAACAGCATCCGCCGCCGTCATAAAAGAATGTTGATTCGGAGATAAAAATATCTTTCCGGCTAAGTCCGCCAAGTGCTTTTGCAGTTTTATCGCAAACGGCAAGCGGTTGATTATTCAAAAGAACGTGTCCTTTTTTATCATCAAACAATTCTTCCGAGCCATAATAAATAGCTGTTTTACCGGTGAAGACGCACGGACCATCAGCCGGAGTTGGATCTTTGATTGCACAAATTTCTACACTCTCGATAAAGATATTTTTGTTGGTGTTGTAATGTCCGGGGTCAAGAATTCTGTATGGTCGTTTTGCGCGGACTTCAATTGTACCAAAACCAATAGAAGTAATCAGCTCTAAATATTTATTTAAAGGAAGAGCGCCGCTTAAACATAATGCGCGCAGATGCGCATCATTTTTAAGATTCGCCGGCATTTCGGATTCGCTTATAGGATCGGAAAGCACTAATCTTCCGTGAGGTTTAAGGACTCTATAAATTTCTTTTAATGCTTGAACCAGTTCATCTTCATGAAAAATATTGAACAAGCAATTTTGTGCTGCAACATCAACCGATTCGTTTTCTAACGGAAGTTGAAGCGCGCTTCCCTTATGCAATTTGATGAAATCTTTTTTGAACCACTCGTTTTGTATTTCGGCTTCAACTAAATTTTCTTTACAAGCAGTAAGCATTTCTTCTACCGGATCAACGCCAATTACGGATTCTGGTTTTCTTGTGAAGTATGAAAATTGAAGCAGTTCCATTCCGCCGCCAATTCCAACATAAAGTACTTTGGGATTGTTCGATAAATCACGCGGATGAACGGTGCTTCCGCATCCGTAATTCATCTCTAACATTTTATTTGGAACTGATAGTCCTGGCAATTGCCAGATTGGCGTGGTGGTACAGCATAATCCTTTTTCAGGATTTAATGCCGCTTCTCTATATACATCTTCAACTTTTTCAAGATAGGTCATATTTGTCTCTCTGTTTTTATTCTGGATTTTGGTTTAAAATATTTTATGAGATCTCACTTCTCAGTTTAATGTAATAATGATGATTGAAAGGTTGTTGGTAATTTAATTTTAATTTTTTATAAACTTTGTTAGGAATTCCAATATCTGCAAGATAAAGTTCACCGGTTAACGAAGGGTGCAATCCGGTTTTGGGTAAAGCAAGCGTTAATGTAATATCGGGTCTTATAAAATGACACGCTGCTTCGCCTGTTGTTGAATTAATGCCGGAGGGAACATCCAACGAAATAATAATACCAAGATGTTGAGAAGTCCATTTTATTAACTCAAGAGCTTTGCCTCTCGGTTCGCCGGTTAAGCTGTAGCCGATAATTGCATCGATAATTAAATCCGGGTTTTCGTTTTGCAATTCTTCAATTGAAATAATTTTTGCGTTTGTTGATTTAAGAATATGAAGCTGATATGCAGTTACTTCTTTTAATTTTTCAGGCTCGGTAACGCAGACTTTTATATTAGCTCCCCGGTTTGCAAGATGCCGCGCCGCGCAAATACCGCCGCCGCCGTTACCGCCTGTTCCGGCAAGGACGATAATATTTTGTTTTTGCCAATCATCGCCCAAAGTTTTCATCGTCAGTTCGGCTAAACTCCTTCCTGCATTTTCCATCATCTGGAAAAGATTCGGACCGGTTTCTTCGACAGCTATTCTGTCAATTTCAATCATCAGATCCATTGTTACCGAAGGAACCGCAATTCCATTTTCTGTTTTGAATTCCACTTTCACGCTTTTTTCATCCTGGATTAGTTTTGGCCGCAGAATAAACCGAGACTGCAAATGGCACAAAAAAGGTTAAAGCAACTTTGAAAAAATTTATTGGGCTAAAGTTTAAATGCACAAAGTTGTCACCTTGATTTATCGCATTGAGAAGAATTCCGACAATGAGAGCGGTTCTCAAATGCATGATAAATTTTTTCCGGTTTTTTATTTGATTGACGAATTGTGCCATAGAATTATTTCTTTTCTTGAAATTTAGTTCATTTTATTCCTGGTTATTGTCAAAAATGCGACATAATAGAACTTTTAGTTTCCCCTAAAAAACTGGACTATCTTTCCGGCAACTTTATATCCTTTCCATTCCCTGACTTTAAACGCCGCATCTAAAGGAGTATGAAAAAGATGATTTGTGTAATTGCTTATCGTCTTTACAGAGATAGCCAGGATAATTGATAAAATATGTTTTTGAGAATATCCGGCAGTTAAAAATTTATCAACATCTTCTTGAGCCGGACGCCCACGTTTGTTTAACATTGTCATTGTGAATTCAGACAATGCTTTTAATTTCGAGTCGCTAATTTCTTCTCCATTCCGTATTGCCTCGGTAACATCCATAGGAACTTTAGATTGAAAATCCGCTACTATTGAATGTGCCGCTAAGCAATAATCGCAGCCGTTCTCATAACTAATTGTCAAGAAAATTACTTCTTGTTCTTGAGGGGAAAATCCGGCGTCTTTCCTAAATTTTTTGTAACCATAAAGATATGTTTCAAGCAATTCCGGAGTATTTGCCATTGCAAGATACATGTTGGGAATCATTTTCATTTCTTGTTTAACATTTTTTAGAATTGTTTCGGCTCTTTCATCTGTCTTTGCCGGATTCACAAGTTCTAAAGTTGTTTTGAATGTATTGTGCATTTTATTCTGTTCCTTTTTAATTGATTATAATAATAGTTGTTGGATATGTGAAATAATCCATCAAATTTGTTCTAAGAGTTCAGCATGTTTAATATCCCATTCTCCCATAATCATACGGTGGATATAACAATTATCCGCTTGTTTTAAAAGTTCATCTCTTTGTTTGGAAGTAATATTTCCTTCAATTTTTATAGAAATACCAACTGAAGTTTTTAATCCGTCTGGTTCACGTTTAACTTCTCGTGTTAGTTTTGCATCAACATTTCCAATGTTCCATCCATTCTTTCTGGCAATAAAACGAACTGTAGCAACTTTACACATTGCCAAACCCGATAGCACTAATTCGGCCGGACTTAAACCTAAATCCGTTCCTTTGGAAGTAAGTGGTTCGTCCCCAACGATTGAATGCTTTCCGTTTGTAATTATACTTTGATAACCTTCGGGTAGGTTTTTAATCTTGATTTCTGTTGCCATGTTCGAGTCCAATTTTTAATGGTGATACTTTTCATTTATTGTTGTACTAAAATAGATTGTTAAGGGAAGTGGGAATGTCGAATATTTGACAGATTTAAAAATAACAGAGGAATAACTTCTCAATTAAAAATTAATTCATCAAATAAAAAACAATAAATTACGGATGACGGTTGAAGAATATTTGACACTAGACCACTTTTGTAATAAGAAAGCTATGCAGACGAAATCTGATACTCCAAATAAGACGATGCTCTTAATGTTTATTACGGGATTGGAAGCATCTTTAATTATCATGCTTCTTTTTTTCCCTAAGTCGCTTGAGGGGTACACTTCTGCGTTCATTGTTTGTTCTGCAATCTATTTACTCATGTGTATCGTTGTATTTAAGAACAGTTTAAAGGAACGTGATATTATACTTTTGATCGGCTTCTGGTTCTTGCTGAAGATTCTGTTTTTAACTTATCAACCGATCGGCTCGGATGATTACTATCGTTATCTATGGGATGGGAAAGTGCAGTTGAATGGAATTAATCCCTTTTTGTACGCACCCAACGACCAAAGATTAAATTCGCTGCATTCAGAATTACTACCTGCTAAAGTAAGCTACCCCAACATTAAAACAATTTATTTCCCGGTTTCTCAGGTTTTGTTCGTAGTTTCATTTGCCATTGGGAGTTCTAGCGTGTGGGGCTTGAAACTATTTTTACTGCTTTGCGATATTTTGATTCTTGTGAGTCTTTATTTTCTATTTAGAAAATTAGATTTACCGATAAAATACATTTTACTCTATGCCGCGCTGCCGCTCATTCATTTTCAATTTTTCATTGATGCTCATATCGATATTGCCGGCGCGGCTTTGATGATGGCTGCGATTACATTATATCTTTATCAAAAGAAATATTTTGGTTATGTTTTACTGGGATTGTCGCTTTCAATAAAACCTCCTGCTATTCTTTTGCTGCCGTTCTTTTTTCAAAAAGAAAATACGATAAAAGGAAAAACCGCATCAATAGTGTTGCCGGTATCGATCCTTATTCTTTCGTTTTTGCCTTATGTGTTTACAGCTTCACCAATTGAGACATTAATCAACTATTCCAGTCATTGGACATTTAATGGGATGATTTATAATTTTGTCCAAATTCTAATCTCAGATAACTATACAATTAGAATTATTTGTGGAGCGCTTTATATTGCCGTATATGCCGTTTTATTTTTTTCAAAGTTAGACTTCTTTAAGAAAATATATCTATCAATTTTCTTGTTAATGATTTTTTCACCAATTGTTCACCCGTGGTATTTGATTTGGTTTGCCGTGCTCTTGCCGATAACTCGCAGTTTTTCGGGTTTATATTTTGTAAGTGCCGTTAGTCTGACTTTTTTCACAGTTATGAATTTTCAGACAACAAATAATTGGATGGAATATCCGGTTGTGCTTCTTGCTGAATATCTTCCGATTGTAATTCTATTTTTTTATGAAATGATAAAATTAAAATTTGATTGGAATATCTTTGAAAGATCAATCCCTGAATAAGCTTGAAAAAATCAAATAAAGAATTTTGACCGAAGCTTTAACTGTGCCTTTGATTGTCCCTGTAACCTTTGATTGTCCAATTCGTTTTCTATATCTAACCGGAACCTCGTTGGTTTTAAATTTCAACTTCGCTGCTTTAATCTGCATCTCTACAGTCCATCCAAAATTTCGATCGCTCATTTTCAACTGCAATAAAGAGGAATATTTAATCGCCCGGAAAGGTCCAAGATCGGTGAAAGAATATCCCCAGAATAATTTTATTAATAATGACGCGAGCCAATTTCCAAACATCGCTTGCGGTAGCAACGCCCCTTTTTCTCTTTTGCCCATCATTCGTGAACCGATAACAAAATCATTATCGTCATTGAGGATCGGATCGACCACTAAATTCATTTCTTCAGGATGATCGCTGTAATCACCATCAAGAAAAACCACCACATCAAAATTTCTATTTTGGAGATAATCAATTCCCTTTAAACATGCCGCTCCATATCCTTTCTCATTTTCAGTAAGGACGGTTGCGCCCGACTTAATAGCAGTTTCAACAGTTCGATCTGTTGAGCCGTTATTGACAACGATAATTTCATCAACAAATTTCGGAATATCGTTAATTACCTTTGGAAGGGATTCTTCTTCATTGTAAGCCGGAATTATCACGGCAATTTTTTTATCAGTAATCATTCTGAAATTGCGCCGCCGCAACTGCTTCCCGCTCCTGCAGTACACCCAAAACAATGTGAGTCAAAAATGATATTTCGTTTTACCAATTTTTCATAATCAAAATCTAATACCGTTCTTGGTTTTTCAATGAAGACTTGCATCCCCAGCATCTGGTTAAAATCGCAGTCGAAGATTTTTCCATCATACGAAACGCTTAATAAAGAACGGCACATAACTCCCATTGCCGCAGAAGGATTAAAAGCATTAATTAATTTTTCCATGTATTCGTCATACGTGCCGTGTCTTTCCAATTGTTCTTTAAAGCGGTGGATCGGCATATTGGTAATTGTGTACAGGTTATTAAATTTCAATCCAAAATTTTTCCACAATTCCTCCTTATAATCTTTTTCCAACGTTTCTTGCGATGCAGGAAGAAAAGCCCCAACCGGGTTATAAACAAGGTCAAGGATCAACCCGCTTTTTTCATCTCCATAGCCGACTTCATTAAGCATTTTCATAGACTGAATACTTTTCTGAAATACTCCTTTCCCACGTTGCTTGTCCGTAAAATATTCCTGGTAATATGGCAGGGAAGAAATCACTTCTACACCGTGTTCTGCATAAAATTTTGGGAGATACATTTTCGAGGCTTTGCTGGTCTGGTCACCATCAATTGTTACCGTTAAGTTATGTCTGACCAATACATGTTTTCCTAATTTTTTTGCTTCGCTAACAAGATAATCAAAATGGGGATTTAACTCAGGTGCGCCACCAGTAATATCAATATTTTTTATTTGCGGATGATCCTTAAGAATTCCCAAACATTTATCAACGGTTTCTTTGCTCATTTGTTCGGTTCTTATCGGCGAAGAATCAACATGGCAATGCAAACAAGCCTGGTTGCACTTCAATGTAATATTCACTTGAAGAGTTTCGATGGAAAGGGGAGGAAGTTCCAATTTACTTTCTCGAAGTATATCTTCGAAATTATGTTTTCTTTCTGCAATCTTTTGAGTGAAATTCTCTCTCATATTATCCTTTCGGTTTTCCGGTCAACTCTTAAGCGCCGCTTTTTTCAAGATTGTTTAACATTTGTACGCCGTGGACTAAATCAATTCCCGCCGCCATTGCAGCGGCAACATGTATAGCTTCCGTCATTTGCTCGGGGTTAGAACCATTTTCAAGACAAGCGGTGGTATAGGCATCAATGCAATATGGGCAAGGTTTGAAATGAGCAATAGCAAGCGCTATCAAAGCCTTTTCTCTTTTTGTTAATGCTCCCTCTGTGCCAACGGCAGAGTTGTAGTAGTCAAAAAATTTTTTCATTAGATCCGGTTTGAATTTACCCACTTCAGCAAAACGCCCAAGATCTTTTGATTCGTAATAGTTCATTTTTAGCTCCTTATTTTTGTTCGTTTAGATTCCAGTTATAATCTTTGTAAGAAATATTCCAGTTAGATAAATTATCCAAAATATCCTTTGACATATTTTCCGGTAGATGTTGCGCAATAAACTTTAAAACAATCTCATCTTTTTTACCAAAGTCTTCACTGAACCAGCTGAAAATTTTTGAGAGATATACTTCCCGCTTTTGCTTATCAAAGTAATTTCTTGTCTTGTCATTAACAAATTGTACTGCTTGAGATTTTAACTGTTCTTCTATTATATTCGGTTCAAAAGCCTCGTCGCGCAAAGGAGGACAGCTTATAGACGCGCAGACAATAGCAAAGTGAATTCGTGGTTCGTTCATCTTCCTCAAGATTTTATGTTCAATATCGCCGAGAGAATATTTTTTTTTATTAATTAAAATGAACTCTTTATCCCAAACTGTTTTACCAAACAGATAACCGATGATCTTTCCGCCGGTGTTAAGATCGGTAATACTTTCAACGGGATAATTTTCTACAATAACTTGAAGTGTGAAAGCGTTGTAAGCATTTATCCAGAACGCAAGTTTCTCATTTCTCGAAAGTTTCTCCGGCTCGGTATTGGATAATTGAACTAAATATTTTTCTAATCGGGAATCTTTTTTAAGATTTTTATAATCGACTAATCCGTTTTTAACGTGTTGATTTAGTATCTCCGTAAAAAGTTGATGACTTTGCGCCATAATTAAGTTTCCCGATAATATTAAAATAAATATTACTATTCTCCACAATGAGCGCATCGCTGATTTATCCTTCCGTTAATGAGGTTGTAAACAAAATCTATATCTTTTCTAATTGGTGAGCCGGAACCATTTTGTAACCAGTGTACAAGCTCTTCTTCTGTATCAATATCCTGAAGCTGCGGCAGAAGCGAATAGCGCAATCCCAACTTTTCTATTTTGAAAATTGTCTCGGACAAAACTGAATGTGAGCTGAACTTGATATCATCAAATAAGTCGTTGTACATCTTTTTCATTCCGAGCAGGTAGTAACCACCGTCTTTCGAGGGACCGATTACAACATCATTTTTATCTAACTCACTGATTGCTTGTTCAATAATTGTCCTGTTCAAATCGGGAATGTCTGTCCCCACTATTACCACTTTTTCCGCGCCGTGACTAAAAACTTGTTGAAATGCGTCTTTCATTCTGCCGCCGAGATCATCACCTTTTTGATGAGCGTAATAAAATTTTCCGCCAAGCCATTTCTTTACTTTTCCGAATTCTTCCTTTTCTGAGTAGAACACATATTTATTTATTCGGGCAATCCGTTTAATTTCATTCATAATTTTATCAGCGCATTTCTTGTAAAAGTGAAGTGCGAATTCTTTTGTTGTTGTCTCAGCAAGTCGTGTCTTTACTTTCCCAATCTGTGGATAGCGAAGAAACACTATTAGTGAAGTGCGTCTTTTTTGATTTAGCTTTTTGTTATAAGCGTGTGAAAGCGCTTCCGGTTTTACATTAAATAAATATCCTGCAAACAGAGATGCATTAATTAACTTCTGCCTCATCGGTCCATTTTCTATAAATCTTCGTGCAGATGAAATTACTTTTGACGGAAGAATATGAATGCTTTTGTTTCTAAGATTGCTCGCTGCATTACTAAAAAATTCCACATCTTCAAATCCGTTGCGTTCCCGGAAACCGTTAAGCTTTTCATAAAATGATTTACGAACAGCAATTCCCGAATCGCCGAATCGTGTAAAAACGGTATCATATTTTGAAAACGAACCACATATATCAAGAAGCCAATGGTTAATATCAAAACCGAGAAGGAATCGGCAGATACTGTTGTTATCATTCATAAAAAATTCGTCTAACAATTCAAAGGCATTATCCGGTAAAAAAGTATCTGCATGAAGAAATAGTAAAACATTACCGCTTGCTGCCGCTGCACCTTTATTCAATTGGTTGCCTCTTCCTTTACCGGAAGTAACAAGCACAACTTTTTGGCGTTTACAAATTTCAAGAGTAGTATCGTTGCTTCCTCCATCGGAGACAATTATCTCAAAATCGTTTTCAAACTTTTTAAGAGATTCCAAATTCTTCTCTATGAAATATTCTTCGTTAAAAGTCGGTATGATAATCGAATATTTAATCTTAACCTCAGTCTTACTTTATAAACCGCTCCGCCAGTCACTGTGATCGAGCAGATGCAGTTTTGTTATTTTATATAATTCATTGTCCGGATCAGCTTTAGCTAAACTTCCGAAAGAAAGAACTTGTGTCGGACAGTTAACAACACAAGCAGAGCATCTAACGCATTCAACATCGTTCATCGGAATTCCTTTGTTGGCAAAATTCATCACATCAATTCCCATGTGGCAAACTTTTGTACAGATGTTACATGAGATGCACTTTTTCTTTTCGGAAAGAATTCTGTACCGGGAAAAACGATTTACAATGTGCATCCACGCGGCAAGCGGGCATCCAAAGCGGCACCAGACCCTTCCGCTTAAAAAGAAATAAACGCCTACGCCTAAAACTCCGGCGAAAATTATATCAATTGTGAAGTGATAAAAATTATGGAGAAAATCTGCCGCGTAAGAAACGTGCTCATTGATGACCGGAATGTTGAAATCATAAAGTACGCTTAGCAATTTTAATCCCGTTACAAAAAATGCAGCTACCAAAGCCCACTGACCGAAATTTTCCCACTTCTTCGCATTAGCACCGTGAGGAGCAAGCGTTCGATATTCATCACCGAGAGTTTCTGCAAGCGCGCCGCAAGAGCAAATCCATCCGCAATAAGCGCCCTTACCCCATCTGTAAACGATGAGAGGAATAAAAACAAATGTTTGAGCAAAACTAAAGACTAACCAAAAAGTGGTAACACTTGAATTATAAATGTTGCTTAGGAATAAAGGCCATGCAAGAATAAATCCGTACGAGCGCCAGTAACTTCCGTTGGGAAATATTTGTGTGAGGATGAAACCGTCGGGAGTTCCGAGAGCACCCATCTTTCCGAGATAAGGGAACAGAAACTCCGGGAATATGAATAGCGGCAATGCTTGAATTAATATCAACGTCCACGTTTGAATCTTAATATACCGTGTTGGCTTCATCTTCATACGTCTCAAGCCGAAGATCAAAATGGTAAGTGAATAAAGTCCGGTGTACCAGAATGTTTGCGGCTTTCCGAGAACCTCAACTCCGAAATATCTTCCGCCAAAAAACACAATTGCAAAAAATAGTGCGACTGCAATGAAATAAAAATATTTACAAGTCTGCCAATTGGGTTTTATCTGCGAGCCGTAATCTTTGAAAAATTTATAGAGCAAATAACTCCCAAGAACAATAACTCCGGTAAGAGAAAAATAGGCGATGAACGCATTCACATATTCAGTCGCATTCCAAATTTTGATTTCACCTGTTGAGAAAATCTTTATTATGCCGAGAGGAAGAAGGAGAAACTTTGCCCAAAACTCTATGCTGAAAATATTTGCGAAAGCATCCGTCCATGAATTCATTTTTCCAAAGAACGAAGAGAAAAGTTCTGCGCTGCTTTTGCCAAAATAGATTACGCCCGCAACCAGTATTAACAAGACGAACTGCAGCTTTACAGTTAGTGATAATTCTCCTTCCATTTTAATATTACTTCGCTTAAAAAAAGCGGTTGGCAATTCCTTTCCGATCATTGTATAAACAATAGAATTCGGGATCTCTTTTACACCATCTTTTGCAGAAAGGATAACAGAATCATTTTTTACTTCTTTAATATTTGATTCCATCATCAATTTAATTTTGCCTTGTTGAACAAGCGCATCAAGCTTTTCGGCGTTCTTTTCTTTTGGTCTGGCAAATGTTGGTTTGCGATAGGATATTGTTACAGACTTGGCGCATGAAGAAACGGCAATTGCAGTTTCCAATGCCGAATCACCGCCGCCAACAACTAAAACATCCAGCCCATGCGCTTCTTCGGGATCGATTAATCTGTTAAATACTTTCGGCAAATCTTCGCCGGGCACACCAAGCTGTCTTGAGTTTCCCGATTTACCTATCGCAAGAACTACTCGTAATGCTTTATATTTTTTCTCATCTGTGACAACAAGAAAATGATCTCCTTCCTTTTCAATCTTATCAACCATTTCGTTTTCATCAATCGGCAAATCAATATTTTTTAATTGAGCGTTTAACTCATCAAGCAGAGATTCTTTTATTCCATCGTTTATTATTAAGCCGGACTGCTGTTGATAATCACCCGGTGCAGCAATGATCGGTTTTGCTTTTGGAAAGTTTAAAATCGTGTTAAACTTTTTGGCAGCTTCCAATATTTTGAATGAATAATTTTTTTTCGCCGCTTCGATTCCCGCGGTAATACCCGCTGGACCTGCGCCTACAATTAAAACATCCAAAATATCATTGTCGGTTTTGTTGAACCTTTGTTTTTTGAATTCTTCGTTTGATTCAAAATAATCAATTACCCTTTTACCACTCTCCGCAGCTAATTTAAGCAAGGGAATGCCGGTGAGATCGCCGATAATAAAAATTCCTTTTACAGAAGTTTCACCATTCTGATTGATCTCTGGATATTTTTCAACTTCTCCGGTTGG
>Ga0210032_1000899_pt1 | contig 18644 bp, 14 predicted proteins | sample CryGeyCG2114_250_2_FD_185458 | JGI IMG/M metagenome (GOLD analysis project Ga0210032, IMG submission 185458) | Groundwater microbial communities from aquifer - Crystal Geyser CG13_big_fil_rev_8/21/14_2.50 (SPAdes) (version 2) | ecosystem: Environmental > Aquatic > Deep subsurface > Groundwater ... | reverse complement strand
TAGTGTCATGAATGTAAAGTGTCATGATTGCTTGTTATGCAATTTATTTGAACCATTGCATCAACTAAAAGCAAATCGGGATTATACTGTTTGCAGCGAGTCAGGTAAACTATTGCTGTCAGGTTTAGACAAGATTTTTTATTTTTACCCTCAAAATACCCAAAAAGACAGCTTATGAACGCAATGAACCCTAAAATATATAACATCAGCAGCCTTAATCGATCTGTAAAGCAAATTTTAGATAGTAATTTTGGCTTGATTTGGGTAGAAGCTGAGATTTCAAACTTTAGTATACCAAGCTCTGGACATTGGTACTTTACCCTAAAAGATCACCATGCTCAGGTTCGTTGTGCCATGTTTTACAATAAGAACCGTTTCAATTCTAAAGCGCCTAAAGATGGTGACCAGGTTCTAGTCAAAGCTAGAGTTGGATTGTTTGAACCTAAAGGTGAATATCAACTTATCATTGAGTTTTTAGAAAATGCCGGCATAGGCTTATTACAACGAGAATTTGAGCAACTAAAAACAAAACTTCAAAAACTCAGTTGGTTTGACGAAGCCAAAAAGAAACCCCTACCCTCGCCATTAACTCGGTTGGGTGTCATTACATCAGCAACAGGGGCCGCAATCCAAGATATTATCAGTGTCATACGCCGCCGCTCCCCACAAATGGAGCTCATCATCTATCCCGTTTTAGTTCAGGGTAAAGAGGCAGCCAAAAGCCTAACTCAAGCCGTTAACATCGCTACATTAAGAGATGAGGTGGATGCTTTATTACTCACACGTGGGGGTGGTTCTTTCGAAGATCTCCATTGTTTTAATGATGAAAAGCTTGCAACTGCTATTCATCATTGCCACATACCAGTGATCAGTGCCGTGGGCCATGAAGTGGATTTTACCATTTGTGATTTTGTCGCTGATTTAAGAGCACCTACGCCTACGGCTGCTGCTGAATTACTCAGCAGAGACAATCAAGTTCTAATTGCAGCCATCAACAAGAATAAATTATTGTTGATGCGTTTAATAAAAGCACAACTTGAGATAAAGCAGCAACAACTCGATAGGGTCTCTCTAAGACTAACAAAACCCAACCGGATTATTGCTGATTTCCGTCATAAAGTGGTTCATTTACAACTTCGCTTAAAGCAAAATTTGCAGCAATCACTTTCTAACGACCAAATTCAATTACAACAATTAGAGCAAAGACTTCACAGATCAAATCCCAACACCATCATTCTACAAAATAAAATGCTTTTAGAAAGCTTAAAGAAAAGATCACAAAGAGCTATTTACCATCAGGTTCAACACCAGTACCAGAAAATACAAAGCCTCTCTAAACAACTCAATATGCTAAGCCCTTTGGCAACATTAGAAAGAGGTTATTCCATCACCCTCAATCAAAATGGACAATTAATTGAAAGTATTGAACATCTTAAAGTGGGTGACGAAATTCAAAATCGTTTATCTAAAGGGTTGCTGTACAGCAAAATCACTAAGTTATTGAAGAATTAAATTTTGAATTTTGAAAAGAATGAGTTGCTCCTTATTTGAAAACAAGGAGCACAACTTTAATAGCCATCACCAAAAAGCACCAACTCAACCCCTCTCACTGTCCATGGGCCACGATCACCTCCCACAAGTGGCATTGTTCTAAATCTTTTTTTGCCATTCACCATCTCTGTATTCAAAATATCCCTTATTTGACGGACTAATCGAGAACCTGCTAAATGAGTTTGCCAATTTCGATAACCTACAGGCCAACTCAAGGTAAAATCTCTAGGACGAGTCCCACCAGCTCCAGGCACAATACCAATGGTTGGGAATCTGCCCGAGAGATCAGTGATACCCGCTTCGGTTAATAAAAAATCTAATCTCGATATCAAAGATGAGGCTAAGCGACTATTCCAACCAGCCTGTGGTAATCGGCCCTCCATAGGCTCCAAATGTGCTGTTGCATAGGCAGCCAGATAAGACCAACCCGTATTCATTTTTGCTTTTGCCTGTTCATTTTCAAAAATTGCAGCTTCAAATACAGCACGAATATTTGCTGCATTCACCTCTCGTTGTGGCAAGCCCATCAACAAAAAAACTTCATTAGCAACTTGCACCGCGTAAGTTTGTTCAATCTCTGTCCAAGGTTGTTTATTTTCCACAGCCTCTGCTAATCGAGAAGAATAATACAATAAAGGTGCTGATGAAAAACTAAATTCGGAGTAACCAGTACGAGGTTTAGGCCAAAAGAAAGCCTCTAGTCTATCATGCCAGGTACTAACAGCTTCTCCATATGCTCTTCGATGGTACATGGGTTGATACACATCATCATCCATCCAATAAACAAGCGCTTTAACAAATTCATCATCACTAGCATCAGCAGTAGGCACAATAGGAGGATAAATATCTGTTCCAATCACCTCAAGTCCATAATCATCCAGAATAACAGGTGTATCGCTGGAAGTTTCAATATCTGCCTGAAATCTTGCTTCGGCATAATTCATCCATTGATCTTGTTCGATAAAGGTTCTACGTCTCCAATATGCCATGGTTCTATCAGATAAACGAACAGCAGGTACAATCTCTCCAGTTTCAGGATCTTGATAGTTTTTAACAACATGTAACAGGTGATCATTCACATCAAGGAAGTCTGAAGTTACCTGCACTTGATTTCGATAATTCCAAGGAACCAATAATCGACAAATCACATCCACACTAAATCGAGCACCTGCTTCTATTTGTTCAGCAAGAGTCACATCCATCGCTCTGATGGGGAGAGCGGCCTCTTCCCAAGAGGCCGGATCAGGGCTAAATCGCTTAAACCAGACCTTCCAAGCCGCTATAAATAATCCACGATCTGAAGAGAAATTACCTGCATTGCAATATTTTATAAGCATTATTTTTTGCTCCAAATCAACTCGTTAAACTAGCATAAGCACTGTTCAAGTGCTTTGCAAGTTTAATCAAATTTCTAAAATATGATTTTATCAAAGAGTCTAAATTTATTCGTGTGATCAATGTCAGGAATGCAACAAAGCGACTATTTCTTCAACCTTGTCTTTCAAAAGAGGTAAGTTTTGTCGAGTTTCCACATTCAAACGTACAACCGGTTCTGTGTTTGATGAGCGTAAGTTAAAACGCCATTGCTCAAACTCAAAGCTCATTCCATCCGTATTATCCCTTGCTAAAGCCAAAGGCGAATAGAATGCTTCGATTTTTTGCAAAGACTTCTCTTTATCCTCTAATTTAAAATTTATTTCTCCAGATGAAGGATATTTTTTAATTCTTTGTTCAACCAAGGCTGAAAGTTTTTGTTGTGTAATAGAGACGAGTTCAGCTATCAAAAGCCAAGGAATCATACCACTATCGCAATATGCAAAATCTCTGAAATAATGATGAGCACTCATTTCGCCACCATAAATGGCATTTTCTGCTCTCATTCTTTCTTTTATAAAAGCATGACCTGTTTTACTTTGAATCGCAATCCCTTGATGAGATTGTGCAATATCAATGGTATTCCAGGTTAATCGTGGATCATGGATGATTTTTGAATTGGGGTGTTTTCTGAGAAAGGTTTGCGCTAATAGACCAACAATATAATATCCTTCAATAAATTGACCTTTTTCATCAAAGAAAAAGCAACGATCAAAATCACCATCCCAAGCGATGCCAAAGTCTGCTTTGGCATCTATGACAGCTTGAGCGGTCGCCGCTCTATTTTCTATCAAAATTGGGTTGGGAATGCCATTGGGGAAAGTGCCGTCCGGCTCGTGATAAATTTTAAGAAATGCAATCGGAATAGCATGTTCTTTGAATTGCATTTCTAATTGATCAATAACATGGCCTGCGGCACCATTTCCTGCATTACAAACAATTTTTAAGGGTCTAATATTATCAGCTTCTATATAGTTCATTAAAGTCAATACAAACTCTCGATCTAGATTTTTAGTGGTTAATGATCCCCTTTCGGCGCCTGATTTTTTCTTAAATGAAAAGCTTTCAGCCAGTTTCTGGATAGTTTTCAATCCAGTATCACCACTAATGGGTCTTGCATTTTCTCTGACTAGCTTCATCCCATTAAAATTGATTGGATTATGGCTAGCTGTTACCTCAATTCCACCATCCACTTCAAGATATTGTGCAGCAAAATAGACTTCCTCAGTTCCTGTCATACCAAGATCAATAACATCCACGCCCATATCCATCAACCCTTCTGCGACGGCGGACTTTAGTTTGGGGCTACTCAGTCTAATATCTCCCCCCAATGCAACTGTTTTTGGTTTTAAAAATTGAGCATAGGCACAACCTATTCGGTAGGCTATATCTTCGTTCAACTCATCGCCTAATTCTCCACGAATGTCATAGGCTTTAAAGCAACTCAAATGATTCATAAATATTCTCTGTTTAAGACAAAATTAACTTAAATAATAGGGTAATAGATAATAGGTTAAATAGTACGGCCTCTTCCTACTGCATAGTATTGAATACCATGAGCTTCAACTTCAGACGGATTATAAAGATTACGACCATCAAAAATCACTGGGTTTTTCATCCGTTTTTTTATTTTGATAAAGTCTGGTTTTCTAAACTCATCCCATTCGGTCAAAATGATTAAAGCATCGGCATCTATCAAGGCTTGGTAAGGATCAGAAACACAAAACACATTGTGCTTGATTGCTATCTGTTGCAAAAATGTGACATTAGCCATCGGATCATAAGCGTTAATGATAACATCTTGCTGACTTAATGCTTGAGCCATGGTAAGAGAAGGCGCTCTATTTACGCTAGATGAGATGGGTTTGAACGCTGTTCCCCAAAAGGCAACCTTTTTACCCTTGAGATCCCCCAAATAATAGCGCCATATTTTCCTAAATAAACTTTCCTTTTGAGTCTGATTACTTTTTAAAGTGGCAATTAATAAAGCAGGATCGCCCAACTTATGCTCGATAAGCTTGGCAAATTCATGAAGATGAGACTCCAGATAATCTCCACCAAAACCACAACCTGGATTTAAATAAGCGGTTCCTATACGCGCATCACTGCCTAGACCTTGTAATACTGATTTAATATCAACACCTAGTTGTTCAGCCGCATTGGCCATTTCATTGACCAAGCTTAAACGTATAGCCAGCATAGAGTTAACAGCAACACGAGTAAATTCTGCTTCTTTGGGACTCATAAAAAGATATAGAGCATCATCTTTAATAATTGGTTGATAAAGCGCTTTGACTTTTTGGTAAATCTCTAAGTTTTTCGCGCCTATAATAATCCTATCTGGTGTTTTGAAATCTTTAAGTGCTTCACCTTCTTTTAAAAAGCTAGGAACGACCACCACATCATGAAATTGCGTAGCAACATCTTTCTCAAACGTATCCCAGGTGCCTACTGATTGGAATCCTTGCAAAATAATCAGTTTTTTGGATCCCCCAAGCCCTAAAAGCTTCCTTTTGAAATGCTCATGCTTTGCAGGCAAGTCATTTTCAAAGGCTAAAAAACAAACGTCAGAATTTTTTATTGCCTCAAAGATATCATCTGTTAGGCGTACCCTGCCATCCTCTAAATTTTTAGTAAAACATGCTTGGACAAAAGGTTCATCAATGCTTTGAATACGCGTTAAAACCTGTGCATTATTTGCTGCATTCATAGAACAGAGAATAATCTGATTTTCCACATCCGAAAAACAGCAAGCTGTCACATAGGCAATTAAATTGTCTCCGAAAATTGAAATTTTTGTCATGGCTTTGTTCACTTAACCTTTTGGTGAAAAGAGTTGATCATTTGCAATGTAGAAGAATCCAAAAAAGAATTAGCAAGCAAGTTATGATGATTCAGCAATTCTAAAGTTTCTTTAGCAATAACTTTCCCTAATTCCACCCCCCATTGATCAAATGGGTTGATGTTCCAAATGACGGACTGAACAAATACTTTATGTTCATATAAGGCCAACAACAAGCCCAAGGTATAAGGAGAGAGTTCATCCAATAAAATGGTCGAAGAGGGTTGCCCACCATTGTGAGTTTTATATAAAGGCCGATTTTGAGTATTTTCAATGGCATCATCACCAAACAACAAAACTCTTGATTGAGCAAAACAATTGGCTAAGCCTAGCAGGTGTTGATGCTTTAAACTCTGTTTAGAACTTTGTTCTTCAATTTCGTCATAACGATTTAAAATGGCAACAAAGTCACTAGATACTTGCTGAGTACCTTGATGCAACAATTGATAAAAAGCATGTTGGGCATTAGGGCCAACCTCGCCCCAAATCACAGGACAGGTAGAATAGTCAACTCTTCGCCCTAAAAGGTCAATAGACTTTCCATTACTTTCCATCTCTAATTGTTGCAGATATTGAGGGAAAAATTTTAAGCGTCCATCGTAAGGTAACACTGCATGCTGTTTAATATTGAGAAAATTGACATTCCAAATACCTATCAACCCTAAAATCACCGGCAAATTAGATGAAAACGGCTCATTCAGAAAATGTTTATCCATTTCATAGGCACCTTTTAGCATTTGCTTGAAACCCTCCATCCCTATTTTTAAAGCGATGGGTAAACCTATAACTGACCATAGAGAAAATCTACCGCCCACCCAATCCCAAAAAAGCAATTGATTGGATTTAGGTAACCCCCAATTATCCATTTTTTCAATAGAGGTAGATATACCAATGAAATGTTGTTGAATGATAAGTTTTTCATTGGAGCAATAGCAAGCAAACCATCTTTTTGCTGTTTCAGCATTTGAAAATGTATCAATGGTGGTAAATGACTTTGAGGCTAAAAGAAAAAGTGTGGTTTCTGGATTCAATTGTGATAGTAATACGGCTAACTGAGAACCATCGATAGAAGAGGCAAAATGTACATTGACCTTAGCCTCTTCCTTAATAATGGGGTTTTCAAGTGCATGGCAAGCCATTAAAGGTCCTAAATCCGATCCACCAACACCCAAGTTGACAATATCTTTGATAGACTTTCCACTATAGCCACGCCAATGTCCTTGAGTGAGTTTTTCGACCAGTAACTCCATTTTCAATAAGGATTTTTCGACTTCATCTGACCAAAGATGTTGATGATTGATATCTCTAAAATGATCGCCTCTTAACAACCAATGAGCAGCCGCTCTATTTTCAGTTGAATTAACAATTTTCGCTTGGAAAAAATCATGGATTTTCTTTTGTAATTGCCTTTCATTGGCAAGTTTTTGTAAGGTACTAAAAACTTGTTCTGTCATCAGTTGTTTTGAAAAATCTACATGAATTTTCTCAAAACCAAATTGCCATAGACTGTTTGGATCCTCAACTAAGCGCTGTTTAGTTTCGTTGAATAGTTGTTCAGTATTGCTGGATAGAGACTGCAAATGCAACCAACTTTCACATTGGGTTACATTGTCTTCAAATTCATTAGAACATGGAATTGGCTTATTCATATTTTATGCTCTTAAATATTTCAACTAATCCAATAAAAAAGGTTTTATTTATAGCCTTGAGCTAATTGTAAAAATGCACGAACATAACCCAATTTATTCCCACAGTCATAGCTTTCATCACCCACCCCCATCACATAACAACATACAATCTCCTTAACTAACAAATTTTGTATCGCATCCGTCAATTGTAATTCTCCTCCTTTGCCAGATTTTAATTGCTCGATTTCTTTCCAAATGGATCTACTGAATAAATATCGACCAACTATAGCAAGAGTAGAATCAGTCTCATGCATACCAGGTTTCTCTAACATTCTAGAAATTTGAAGGTTGGAGCTTGTCGTTTCCGCAATCCCGTATTTTTCAATCTCAGAAACTTCGACATTCTCTACTAATATTTGACTTTGTTGCGTTTGGGTGAAAATATCAACCATGTTCTTAAGTATAGGAGAAACTAAGTGGCTTTGAACATCCGTTAACAAAACATCAGGTAAAATCACTGCAAAATCTTCAAGACCTATAACTGATTGAGCACAACCCACAGCATGGCCTAATCCTAAGGGTTCCATTTGTTCAACGATGTGGATCTTGGCGGAAGTTCTAACTTGTTCCAAATCAGAAAAATACTCCTTAATGGCCACTTTACTCGGATGAGTCACTAAAACAATATTTGCAATGTTAGCTAAATTAATCTCATCGATAATCCAATCAATAAGTGGCTTATCCACCATAGGTAGTAATTCTTTGGGGACAGCTCTTGTCAAAGGCCTCATTCGAGAGCCTATTCCTGCCATAGGAATGATAGCCCAATCTATACTCATAATCACATCCTATATTGGTACTAACCAAGCGATGATTTTAATGACTTTACTTGATTCTGCAAGCTAAAGTTGATTTTATCTCGTAACTCATTCAGTTTTGAAGAAATTCTCCAGACGCTTTGATTGATTAGAAAACTGTGGGAAATTGTAAAATCCTTGGTCTATTGAATCGAAGATATTGATCCATCCACCCAAAATACCTATCCAAAACATCCCTTTTCTGTCTTGATAAAGAGAAAATATTTCTGAAGTGTTCAAATAAATTGTTGATCGCTTTTCGAAGTGAGATCTAACTTGAAAACCCCTTGATCATATGCCACAGCCCAAATAGTGTTGCTATCCTATTTGACTAATGACCTGAAAGACAAATGATTTAAAACTGGTTTTATTGTCCAGCCATTCAGTTCATTCTTTTCTAAATCAAACCGTTTGGGACCTCTTGCTGTTGTTAAGAGCAACTCATTGTCTAATACTGGAATATCTCTTACTTGATTCGATAGCTATAGCATGCCATCCCTAACTAAAGATAATTGACATAAAAACAGCCGTCCAAATTATCCTTCCTATTGAAAGAATATTGAATGAGATTTTTAGATGCCTACTATAAGATTTCATAGATAGAGTCTGTTGCATTTATTTAAACAATTCTCTCTACATAGATTGTATTAAAATATAACATCTTATCGGGTTCGTCACAGCAGTAAATTTTAAAACTTTTGAAACTTAAAAAAATAAAAGAGGCCATAGTGGCATTCTCTTAAAACAGATTTTCAGGAGCAGATTTAACATTTAAAAATGAATTACTGGTCAAATTAATCTAAATTAATGTCAACAATGGAAATCAAAACCTGTTAATTATCCATTTTTTTCAAAATTACCTTTGAAATTAGCAGGAATAATGCTATAGAATATGCGAGAGTTTTTTCTTTGAATGTAAATTAGGAGAATGTTCCAATGGCCAAAAGTCCCACAAAAACAAAAGGCGCAGTTGTCGCTAAAAAGAAAGTAAATGCTAAGAAGGTAGCAGCAAAAAAAACGGTAGCTAAAAAAGTTGCAACAAAGAAAGCTGCAGTAAAAAAAGTTTCTACTAAAAAAGCCGTTGCTAAGAAAGTGTTAGCTGCATCAGATGTCGCTCTGGCAGCAGCTCAAAAAGCTCTGGATAGCATTCAAATTAAATTAATTAAAGCTCAAGTTGCACTCACAAAAGCAAAAGCTACGGCTTCTGGTAAAACAGGTAAAGCTAAATTAACAGCACAAGCTAAAGTTAAAAAGTCTGCTGAAGCCTTAAAGGCTCTCAAAGATAGTGCTAAGAAGTCTAAATCAGACTTAAAGGCAGCACAAGCCAGCGCTAAATTAGATGCTAAAAAATCAGCTGAACTAGCCAAAGTTGAGAAAGCTGTAGCTGCTTACAAGACAAAAGAATATGCAAAAGTTGAAAAAGCTGCTGCAAAACTTCTATCCAAACTTCAAAAAGCAGCATTAGCAAAATTTACAGCTTCTAAAAAACCAAAAGCTAAAAAAGCTAAAAAAGCCAAGGTCGAAAAGCCAGCTGAATAATATCAAAATCAAAATCAAAAAAGTCTAGCTAAGCTAGGCTTTTTTGATAAGACACTCCATTTAGTATTTTTCTCTTCTCTATTTTTCTCTTCTATATTGTTCAGTAGAACAAAGTTCATCAATTTAACTCATAAATTCTATCTATTGAAGCCTGTTTTTTGTTAAAATACGGTCTAACTTATTTTCCAACAAACAGGCATTTTATGACAAACTCACGCCACGTTAAATTATTAATTTTAGGATCTGGCCCAGCTGGTTATTCTGCTGCGGTATATGCGGCAAGAGCAAACCTTAAACCCGTCATAATAACAGGTTTACAGATGGGTGGGCAACTAACAACAACCACAGACGTAGATAACTGGCCCGGTGATGCAGATGGCGTTCAAGGTCAAGAATTGATGAATAGGATGCAAAAGCATGCTGAGAGATTTGGCACTGAAATTATTTTTGATCACATTAACAAAGTCGATTTTTCAAAAAGACCTTTCTCCTTAACTGGTGACAGTGGTGTATATAGCTGCGATGCATTAATTATTGCCACTGGCGCTTCTGCTCAATATATTGGATTACCCTCAGAGGAAGCATTTATGGGCAAAGGTGTCTCAGCTTGTGCAACTTGTGATGGATTTTTTTACAAGAACCAAAAAGTTGCTGTAGTTGGCGGAGGCAATACAGCCGTTGAAGAAGCTCTTTATCTATCCAATATCGCATCAGAGGTTCATCTTATTCACCGCCGAGATAGTTTACGTTCAGAAAAAATTCTCCAAGATCATCTTTTTGAAAAAGAAGCTAATGGTAATGTTTTTATCCATTGGAACTCTACTTTGGAAGAAGTGGTTGGCGACGCGATGGGTGTTACAGGCGTTAAAATAAAATCTGTTGAAGATCAAAGTCTCTCTGAACTTGAACTTCAGGGCGTGTTCATTGCCATTGGACATACCCCTAATACCGAAATTTTTAAAAACCAGCTTGAACTGATTTCTGGTTACATTAAAGTCAAATCAGGCATCGAAGGAAATGCAACAGCAACCAATATCCCAGGTATATTTGCTTGTGGTGATGTAATGGACACCATCTATCGTCAAGCGGTAACCAGCGCTGGTACTGGCTGCATGGCGGCCCTGGATGCAGAGAAATATCTAGATCAACTTAAGTAAATTATACATAAGCCTAAAAAGTTCTATGTCCCCTATATTTCAATATTTATAGGGTACTATACAGAGATTTTTAGGCATATACTTGTATATCAAGGCTTAGTGGTTACCGCTTTATTTCACTTATTTTTGCTAGGTAAAAAACATATAGTGCAGCTACAACTTCCTATCATCTTTCATCCCAATGACTTTCCAAGCGCCGATACGGCGTTGAATGATCCAGATGGATTATTGGCATTTGGTTTAACTTTAACGCCAGAATTAGTGTATTCAGCCTACCAACAAGGGATATTTCCATGGTATTCGGATGATCAACCTATATTATGGTGGTCTCCCTCAATTCGAGCAGTGCTTAAGCCGCAAGAAATCAAAAAACACCGAAGCATTCGCAAAGCTTATCAACAAACTCCATACACCATCACAATGAATGAAGCTTTCACAGAAACAATGGTTCATTGTGCCACTATCCATCGGTATGGACAAAAGTCGACTTGGATAACCGATGAAATGATCGCAGTATATTCACAATTATTTCATCACAAAAAGGCAATGTCTATTGAGATTTGGCATGAAGAACAACAAGTAGGTGGTTTGTATGGTATTTTAGTTGCGAATATTTTCTGTGGCGAAAGTATGTTTAGTCTCCGACCCAACGCATCAAAATTTGCTTTGATAGCTTTAGCCCAACAACTGTTTCATCAAAACATCGACTTAATCGATTGTCAAATGATGACACCCCACCTTCAGTTCATGGGGGCTATGGAAATGACTCGCGCAGATTACCTAAATGAATTAAACAATCCCTCCAACCTAGATAATTTTGATCATAGTCGACAGCTCATCTCATTAAAATTTTAAACACATCTTACCTCCAGATAGTCCATTCAATGTAAAATCATAAAATTGAACTTCCAACAACTCGCCTTTTTGGCCCCTGTTTATCGAAAAACTGCTATTTATTGTAGATTTTTCACCTATTATTTTGCTTGTTGCGTTATAATCAGGCATGATAGCGGCCTCAGATAATCTAGGAGCCTGTCCAAGAATAGCGATCGTAGCGAGGGCAAGTCTGTTTGAGTCAGATTTTTCGATGGATTGAGGCGAATAGTCACTCTATTTAACGAAATTCATCGGAAAATCTGGCCAATCAGGCTTGGCCGCAGTAGATTAGTCTATTCTCGGACAGGCTCCTAGGTCGTTATCACTTGGATTGTTCAATTAATTATAGAGGAAAACAGACTGGTATGGCGAAAGAAGACCATATTGAAATGCAGGGCACCGTACTAGATACCTTGCCTAATACAATGTTCCGTGTTGAACTTGAAAATGGCCATATAGTCACGGCTCATATTTCAGGTAAAATGCGCAAAAACTACATTCGTATTCTAACCGGTGATAAGGTTACGGTACAACTCACTCCTTACGACTTAACCAAAGGCCGTATCTCTTTCAGAGCCAGGTAAGCCTAGGTTTTGAACTGGGATTAGTACAGCTTTCATAATCAAATCGATTAAAGACATAATCTGGCTTTTGGCCGGATTATGCCTTTAATATTAATCAACAGTCACGGCTGCTTTACTTAAAATTTCAAAACAGAGCTCATCTTTCTCAGCGTTTAAATCAACTTTAACTTGGCCTCCTTTACTCAGATCACCAAATAATAATTCATCAGCAAGTAATCTCTTAAGGTGTTCCCTGATGATTCGAGCCATTGGCCTCGCACCCATCGCATGATCATATCCTTTAATTGCCAACCAATCTTTGGCTTTATCTGATATCTCTAAGAAAACTTGTTTATCATCTAATTGAGTTTGAAGTTCAACAATAAATTTATCCACAATAGAATGAATTACTTCGGTAGAAAGATGGTTGAACCACACTGTAGCATCAAGACGATTTCTAAATTCTGGAGAAAAAGTCCTATTGATGGCTTCAAAGTTTTTCAAGTTACTAGCACTGATAGTAAACCCAATACCGCCCTTACTAGCCTCTTCAGCCCCAGCATTCGTAGTCATAATTAAAATAATATTTCTAAAATCAGCCTTCCTTCCATTATTGTCAGTTAGAGTACCATGATCCATCACTTGCAATAACAAATTGAAAACATCGGGATGTGCCTTTTCGATTTCATCCATTAATAAAACAGCATGTGGTGTTTTGTTAATGGCCTCAGTCAACAAGCCTCCTTGATCATAACCGACATACCCGGGAGGTGCGCCAATCAATCGAGAAACAGTATGTCGCTCCATATATTCTGACATATCAAAGCGAATTAACTCTATACCTAAACATTTTGCCAGTTGTTTACTCACTTCGGTTTTCCCAACACCAGTTGGGCCCGCTAGTAAGAAAGAACCTACTGGTTTTTCATCAGCTCCCAAGCCGGAACGAGACAGTTTGATGGCAGTGGAGAGCTGTTCAACAGCTTCATTTTGACCGAAAACCACCATTTTCAAATTACGTTCCAAATTTTTGAGAGATTTCTTGTCATCCGTACTGACTGAGTTAGTTGGTATCTTGGCCATTTTAGAAATAATATGTTCGATCTCGTGTATACCAATAATTTTTTTTCTTTTATTCAATTCATGTAATTGTTGGCTCGCACCAGCTTCATCAATTACATCAATGGCCTTGTCGGGTAAATGTCTGTCATTTATATACCGAGCAGATAGATCTGCTGCCGCCCTTAAAGCTGCAGAGGAATATTTCACATTATGATGTATTTCGTACTTTGACTTCAGCCCCTTTAAGATTTGAAAGGTTTCTTCAGTAGTAGGTTCAATAATATCCACTTTCTGGAATCTTCTGGCTAGTGCCCTATCTTTTTCAAAAATACCACGATACTCTTGGTATGTCGTTGACCCCATACAGCGTAAATCGCCAGAAGCCAATAATGGTTTTATTAAATTGGAGGCATCCATAACCCCACCAGATGCTGCACCAGCACCTATAATAGAATGAATTTCATCGATAAAAAGGATGGAACCTTCTTCATCTTTCAGCTGTTGAAGTAGCCCTTTTAAGCGTTTTTCGAAATCGCCTCTATATTTAGTTCCCGCAAGAAGTCCTCCAAGATCCAAACTATAAATTTTTGCATCCTTGATGACATCAGGCACATTTCCATCAAAAATCATTTTTGCCAAACCTTCTGCTATAGCGGTTTTACCAACACCAGCATCCCCCACAAACAAAGGGTTGTTCTTGCGTCGTCTGCATAATATTTGTATGGTTCTTTCTAATTCATCACTTCGTCCAATCAAGGGGTCAATTTTTCCCTGAGCAGCAAGTTCGCAAAGATCTGTAGCATAAGCTTGAAGTGGTTTTAAAGACTCTTTAGACATATTGTTAGCGCTTTGATCCTCTAGGTTATTCGCTTCAGTTTCACCAGAGATCTTTGATATACCATGAGAAATATAATTGACTATATCTAAGCGTGTAATTTCTTCTTTATTGAGATAGTAAACGGCTTGTGACTCTTGCTCACCAAAAATGGCAACCAATACATTAGCACCAGTGACTTCTTTTTTTCCAGAGGATTGCACATGAAACACGGCTCTTTGTAACACTCTTTGAAAACCGAGAGTCGGTTGAGTATCACGTTCTGAATCTGTATCAGGTAATAAGGGGGTTGTCTCAGCGATAAATTTTGAAAGTTGCTTATGCAGGTTGGAAATGTTGGCTCCGCAAGAACTTAACACACCCACTGCGACATTATTATCTAACAAAGCAAGGAGCAAATGTTCTACTGTCATAAACTCGTGTCTTTTCTCTCTAGCTTGTTTAAAAGCTAAATTAAGCGTCAACTCTAGATCTTTACTTAACATGAATTTACCTCACTTCTGTTATCACAGACTTACAATTGTTCCATAATTGCCATTAATGGATGATCGTTCAATTTTGCATGTTGATTTACCTGTAGTACTTTCATTTCTGCAATTTCATTTCTATATTGTCCACAAATACCTTTCCCATCATGATGAATCGCTAACATAATTTTTGTTGCTTCCTCCCGCGATTTTGAAAAAAAGCTTTCTAATATTTCCACCACATAATCCATGGGAGTATAATCATCATTCAATAGTACCACTTGGTACATGGGTGGCTCTTTTAACTCGGGAATAACCTCACTCACATTCTCATGCGAAATCTGTTCCCCCTCTTTCTCATCTCCTTTATCAGAGAGTTTAGTTGAAAATTTATCAACCTGCGTAAAAACCATTATAAAATTCTCTTAATTATTTCAAGCTCTCTAACATATTGACTAATACTTGTTACTCAACGAGAACTTCAATTTTTATGCCAATCTTATGTAATGAACTCATTAAAGCTCAATTACTGAGTGTTTATCATAATATTGGGTAAAATATTCAAATTACAATACACACTATAACGAAAGACGCATTAAAAGTTTAAGTTGTAATCTATTAACTCCTACTCTCATATATATTTGACTCTCTCCACCACCAAAAATTTCATAGAATTGTGAACTAATTCACAATTTGAACAAAAATATTGCTTTTTTTTTCCAATATAGCCAATTTCACTTGTGAAAATTTACTAAGTTGCTATATTTGAATCGTCTATTTGATGCTTATAATCAGCTGTGCATTCGGTTACAAGCACTTGAAAACTGTAGAAAACCATTTCAGCATAAATAACAGATGAGAAAATCTTATGCAAAAAGAAAACGGTACAGTCAAGTGGTTTAACAATGCCAAAGGATATGGATTTATAAAACCAATTGATGGTGGGAGCGATATATTCGCTCATTATTCAACAATTGATATGAAAGGTTACAGAAGCCTTAAAGCTGGTCAGGAGGTTAGTTTCGACTTAACCAAAGGCCCTAAAGGCCAACACGCTGTCAATATTGAATTGTTGATATCCAAGGATTAAAAAAATATCCAGCATCATGCTGGTTACTTTTTGTCTGGCATTTAATCACCCATAAAGCTCTAAAACAGAGGCATGTATTTGCCTCTATCCGCTATTATTTTGCCTGTCAATGTCTGATTTACCCTCAAAATTTAAGAACAGTCTGTCATTTGATTGGTTTTGGCTTATAATACACTCATGAGTTTCATGGTTGAAATTTATATGCTCAAACATTAGCAAATAAAGGATGTCAGAATGTTTAGGTGAACAAGAAGTTAACTAAGAGTATTTTCAAGAACTCTACAACCTCTTCAACCCGCCAATCTTTTTGTTTATATTCAGGAAATCAAAATGACTACATCAAAATCTAAAATTATCTATACATTTACCGATGAAGCACCTGCTTTGGCAACTGCGTCATTGCTGCCAATTATAAAGAAATACACACAATTTGCTAACATTGAAGTTGAGACAAAAGACATCTCACTGGCTAGTCGAATCATCGCCCAATTCTCAGAAGAACTCCCACCCGAACAAAGACAAGCAGATGAGCTAGCTCAATTAGGGCTATTAGTTAAAGAACCTGATGCAAATATTATAAAATTACCCAACATTAGTGCATCAATACCCCAGTTAAATGGCGCCATCAAAGAGTTACAATCACAAGGTTATAACCTCCCTAATTATCCAGAAGCTCCCATCAATGAACAGGAAAAAGCGATACAAGCTAAGTATGCAAAAGTATTAGGTAGTGCAGCGAACCCTATACTCAGAGAAGGCAATTCTGACAGAAGAGTGGCTACTGCCGTTAAAAAATATGCTCAGAACAATCCTCATTCCATGGGTGCTTGGTCACCAGACTCAAAAACCGAGATAGCCGCTATGTCAGAGGGTGATTTTTACGGTAGCGAAAAATCTGTGGTGGTTTCATCCCCCTGCTCAGTTACTGCTAAATTGGTTCAAAAAAATGGCGATGAAACTATCCTTAAAAAAGATCTCAATTTGCTTGCTGATGAAGTTTTAGACTCAGCTGTGATGAGTTGCAAAAAACTGAGAGTATTTTATGAAACACAAATGAATAAGGCTAAAGATGAGGATGTATTACTCTCTCTTCATTTAAAAGCCACCATGATGAAAGTCTCAGATCCCGTTATTTTTGGACATGCAGTCACCGTTTATTTTAAAGATGTTTTCAAGAAACACCAAGCTCTATTTAATGAATTAGGTGTAGATGTAAGAAATGGATTAGGTGATGTTTACAAAAAAATCTCTTCTCTTTCTCAGCAACAAAGAGAAGAAATTGAAAAAGATATTCAAAGCGCCTATGACAGCAGACCAAAATTGGCGATGGTTGACTCTGATAAAGGAATTACCAATTTACATGTGCCCAGTGATGTCATTATCGATGCTTCAATGCCGGCAGCGCTCCGTTCTTCTGGAAAAATGTGGGGAGCAGACGGAAAGTTACACGACACTTTGGCCTTAATCCCCGATCGATGTTATGCAGGTTTGTATCAACAAACTATTCAGTTTCATAAAAAACAGGGTGCATTTGATGTTAAAACAATGGGTGATGTTTCTAATGTTGGTTTAATGGCTCAACAAGCAGAAGAATATGGCTCACACGATAAAACATTCATTATCCAAGAGGATGGTGTTGTACAAATTACAGATTCTAATAATCAAATTTTAATGGAGCAAACTGTAGAACGGGGTGACATATTCAGAATGTGTCAAACCAAAGATATTCCTATTCGTGATTGGGTTAAGTTAGCAGTCAACCGAGCAAAAGCAACTCATTACCCCACAATTTTCTGGTTAGATCCTAACAGAGCACACGATGCAAACTTAATTTCTAAAGTGAATAAATATCTTAAAGACCATGATACCCAAGGCCTTGATATTCAAATCATGTCTCCTAATGATGCCATTGATTTTTCTCTGCAACAAGTTAAGGCGGGTAAAAATGTTATTTCTGTTACAGGCAATATTTTAAGGGATTATTTAACTGATTTGTTCCCCATTTTGGAACTGGGCACCAGTGCAAAAATGTTATCAATAGTTCCTCTCTTAGCAGGTGGAGGATTGTTCGAAACTGGCGCAGGTGGTTCAGCCCCTAAGCATGTTCAACAATTTTTAGAAGAAGGTCATTTGCGCTGGGATTCCTTGGGTGAATTTTTAGCGCTTGCAGTTTCACTAGAAGATTTAGCTACAAAAACTAATAGTCAAAAAATTGCAGTTCTTGCTGGGACATTGAATATTGCCAACGCAAAATTTTTATCAGAAAACAAATCCCCTTCTCGAAAATCTGGCGAAATTGATAACCGCGGTAGCCATTTTTATCTTGCCATGTACTGGGCACAAGCTTTAGCTAATCAAAGTCAAGATTTAGAGTTACAAACTAAATTCCGCCCAGTTGCAGCTTCACTTGAACAAAAAGAATCCATTATAATGGAGGAGTTAAACGGCGCTCAAAATCAAGCTGTAGATATTGGTGGTTATTATCATCCTGATCAACAAAAATTCAATATGGCCATGCGCCCAAGCCAAACTTTCAATACGATTATAAATAGTTTATCCTAATATACAATATGAATAAAGAAGCCCTGATCTCAGGGCTTCTTTATTCATAGTTTTTCATACTCAATTCTTGAACTGTTATCATTTTAGGATAATCAATTTATCCCACTCAAAAAATTCAGAGGTATATCTAGAAGTGGCCCCCAGAATTCGGACAGGAAATTAGGTGATTAATCTGCTTTAATAATTAGTGACAGAACTGGAGCAGACTATGAACAAGAAACGAAGAAACCACTCATCAGAG
>Ga0210032_1000892_pt1 | contig 18750 bp, 17 predicted proteins | sample CryGeyCG2114_250_2_FD_185458 | JGI IMG/M metagenome (GOLD analysis project Ga0210032, IMG submission 185458) | Groundwater microbial communities from aquifer - Crystal Geyser CG13_big_fil_rev_8/21/14_2.50 (SPAdes) (version 2) | ecosystem: Environmental > Aquatic > Deep subsurface > Groundwater ... | reverse complement strand
GGTAATCTGTCTGCGACATCAACAGTCAATGATGACGCTGATTGGGCATACATCATGATGGATGTTAAGTTCTAATCATAACAGGTAGAATTGAAACCCGGCGGGTTATCCCGCCGGGTTTTTTTTGTCCTGAAAAGCAGAACCGGTAAGACCATCGTTGGAAGTGCAGGAGCTGAAACGTAGTCAATGAAAATTTGCTAAAGGTGGTTGTTGAAAGATGCAGATCATTGATTTTAAAAGGTATTATTTCTGATTTATCAGTTCAAGGCTTCATCAAACAAGCCATGAAGAATCATTGATCAATTATGTATCAAAATCAGTATCCATAAATTTGATTCCTCAGAGAAAAAGGCTGGATGCCAACGACTTGACCGATGCAAGTATAGGCGTTGATACCCGCCCGCCCCGCTCGGGGGGTGAGGTCCCCTCTCTCTAAAGTAAACATCCACGTTCACACTGTCTTCAAATAATTCAGATCACTTGTGGTAACCAAGAGTCAGGCTTCCAACTACGATCTCCTCCCCGTTTTTTTAGTACTCCACCCAGTAGAGAGATAAATCCCATTAAGTTCATTTCAAGGATAGAGAACCTTGGGAGAGCAAGGCCATGATTGCGGTTGACTGAAAAATAGACAATGTAGGGCAATTAAAGGAAGTGCAAATAGGGAGGAGGCCTTCTTGTGACAAGTTAAGTCAAACAGATAAGTATCTGTCAGGGTTATTAATTAAAGGAGAAGTGATAATGATGAAATAGGGTACTACAGGTGGGAAAAGACGGGGTTGCTGATCTGTTAACTAAAAAAACAGATGAGAAGTAAGTGGAGATTGACGTGGTAAGGGGGTAGTAGGGAATTGCAGTGTAAAAGAGGATCTCTATTGAACAGACTTTTTCAACAGATAATAAACTTCTCCGCGTTCGTGAAACCTTCCCGCTTTGGCACCCGCCTGGTCACCCGCACCGAAATAAAGATCTGCCCGAGCGGGTCCACGAATAGCACTACCGGTATCCTGATCGACTACAAATCGTGAAAAGGATTCCCACTTTTCAATGTCATTATTTTCGTCAAGTATAGGTTTGCGCAAGCGGATAAAGGCAAGTCCCCCAGCGGGATAAATGGATTTATCCGTAGCAATGGATCGTCCCCCAACCACTTCAGCACCCCCTGAACCGCGTGGATTGCCTTGCGAAAGATTGAAGAAAATATAACGGTTGTTGTTGTACAGATATTTTGGGATATCTTCGGGATGGTCGCGAAAATATTGTTTGATCCCTTGCATGGAACCCTGAGAAACCTCGATGGCACCTGATTCAATCATCATACGGCCAATGCCGTTGTAGGGATAGTTGTTGGCACCTTGAAAAAGTGCCTGTGCCATAGTCCCGTCGGGAAATTGTAAGATACCGGAACCTTGTATATGCAGGAAATAGCGGTCCAAATCATCTTTAAGCCAGGCAATTTCTAGATTTTTATCGGCCAGTGCCTGGGTGCCATCGATATCCTTCCGGGTCAGTTGGCGCACTACCTGAGAGAAAGATTGCGAAGAATCATTCCAGGCAACGTTTTTAAATTGTCCGGGGGGTAAACTTTGCGCGGAATCTTCTGGCAATTTATAAATGGGATACTGATAGGGGCCTGTACGAGTTCTGCTCGCTTGCATCACAGGTGTGTAATATCCTGTGACAAGAAATTGTTTTTTATTGTCACCCGCTTTGATCATTCGAAACTCATTGCGAATACGTCGCATAAATTCATCAGCAGGTAAATTTTCGTGCAAGATTGCAAGGAACGATTCTAACGTTTCAACAAGCTCCATCCGGGAAACGGCGGTGTTTCCAAACCGGAGTGTTTCTGCAGGGTCCTGAACGTAAAGAGATTCTAATTGATTGTTGATGGCTTTTACAAGAGACGCTGAATCCATGTCATCGAATAGATCGAAATCCAATTCATCGGTGGACGAAATACCCTGACTGCTTTCGATGAGAGTATCGCCAGCAGGATGTTGAGGAAGAGTGGATTCTACATCGACCGCAGGTTTGTTTTTCAATTTTCGTTCCCGGTACCAGTAAGGGTCCCGGTATTTCCAGGTGTTTTCATCATCAGGAACGTAGTTGGAGTAACGTGGGGGTCGTTCCCGTTCAAAAGCGGGAGCAGGGCGCATGGTCGTGCAGGAAGCAGTCAGCGTGAACACTTCAAATAAAATCAGCCAAGAGACAAGTGCTTTTGAAGTCAATTGTATTGGAGCTGAAGGCATTTTGTTCTCTAAAAATCAGTAAAATGTGAACGCTTAAAGAAAGGTGACGGGACTTTAAGCGAAAATTAAGCGATTACAATTGCAGGATGGCTTCATTTGCGAGTTGATCGCAACGCTCGTTTTCAGGGTGCCCGGAATGGCCACGGGTCCAGATCCAGGTGATTTTATGTTCTTTGTTGAGACGAAAAACTTCAAGCCATAATTCTTTATTTTTGACAGGTTGCCGGGACGCTGTCATCCATCCCTTTTTAACCCAGTTGAACATCCACTCAGTGGCCCCTTTGACCAGATATTGCGAATCGGTGGTCAAGGAAACCTTGCAAGGTTCCTTCAACTCGTTCAAGGCCACGATAGCGGCTTTCATTTCCATGATATTGTTGGTGGTCATTTTTTCGCCACCTTTGATTTCCCGTGATTTACCAAGATAACGCAGAATACAACCATAACCGCCGGGCCCGGGGTTGCCTTTGCAGGCACCGTCGGTAAAAATTTCAATCTCTTTCATGATTATAACAAGTACCAAAATGTAAAAAGAAGAGCTTTGTGGATTTAACGGAAAAAGTCACTCAAACTTAAGGTCTATACTATAACACATTCTTTTTATTGGTCAAACACGATCCGTAAGAGTTTTGAGTTTATATAACGCAGATCAAAAATAGGGGAACTGTCTCTTTTCTTTTAGACTGAAATGAGGTATGTTTGTGGCTTTGAATGATTGATCCCTTTCACCTCAGTAAACGATGACCTCAGCTTCTCCTTCTTCGGATTCATCCCTAAAAAATTCTGAAACCCGTTCTTCATTGTCCGATCGTTTGGAAAAGTCGATTGAGGCCTCACGGAACTATTTTCTTTCGCAACAATACCCAGAAGGCTATTGGGTGGAGAAACTGGAATCGAACGCAACGATTACAGCTGAATATATTTTTTTCATGCATTTCATGGGGCGATTGGACCCCGTTAAAATTGAAAAGTGTGCCAATTACTTATTGCACAAACAGCGTGAGGATGGATCCTGGCCTTTGTATTATGGCGGTCCCTGCGATATCAATTCCACAGTCGAGTCTTATCTTGCCTTGAAGATGGCGGGAATTTCAGCAGACCGGGAAGAAATGGTGAAAGCGCGTGAAGTGATTTTTGCCAATGGTGGCATCCCGAAAACACGGGTATTTACAAAAATTTTTCTCGCCATGTTGGGGCAGTGTTCCTGGGATGTGACGCCTGCGGTTCCCGTAGAAATCGTTCTTTTCCCCAACAGTTTCCCGTTCAATATTTATGAAATGTCGAGTTGGTCGCGCGGCACCGTTGTTCCGCTTTCTGTGGTTTGTTCGCATCGTCCGGTTTACCAACTGGAGCCTGAGAAAGGGATAGCAGAATTATTTCGCCCCGAGGACAAGGTCGAAGCGATTCAACCGACGGGTCATCTTTTCAGCTCGTTGCCCAATTTTTTTACGTATCTGGATCGGGCGGTCAAATACCTTGGCAAGTCCTCCTGGAAGCCCTTGCGCAAGAAAGCTTTCAAGGCCGCCGAACGCTGGATTCTGGACCATCAGGAAGAGGAAGGCGATTTTGCGGGCATTCAACCGGCGATGTTCAATGCCATGCTGGCCTTGCATTACATGGGTTATGACCACAAGCATCCTGCGATGGTCAAGGGATTTGAAGCGATCGAACGCTTTGAAATTGATTACGGCGACCGACTCGTTTTTCAGGCCTGTGTTTCGCCCTTATGGGACACCGCGATTGGTATCAATGCCCTGCTCGATTCGGGTGTGCCCGCCGATCATCCCGCGCTGGTCAAGGGTGCGGAGTGGATGCTCAACAAGCAAGTGGTCAAAACCGGAGACTGGAAGGTCAAAAATCCGAACGGAGAACCGGGAGGCTGGGCCTTTGAGTTTTACAATCAGGCTTATCCTGACACTGACGATACGGCAGAAATTTTGATCGTTTTCAACCGGATGAAATTGCCCGACCTGCGTCACAAGTGGAGCGAATGCCAACGGGCATTGTCCTGGCTGTTGAGCATGCAAAGCAAGAATGGGGGCTGGGGTGCTTTTGACGTGGACAATGATCTGCAAGTGCTAAACAAAATCCCCTTTGCAGACCACAAAGCCATGCTCGATGAGCCGACGGCGGATGTGACCGGGCGGATTTTATGGTGTTTGGGCAGTATCGGATTCAAACGCGAACATCCTCAAGTGGCTCGGGCGTTACAGTTTGTGAAGGAGAAGCAGGAGCCAGACGGCTGTTGGTGGGGAAGATGGGGGGTCAATTATATATATGGAACCTTTCTTGTTCTCAACGGATTGAAATCGATGGGAGAGAAGATGGATCAAGCCTTCGTTCAAAAAGCCGTTGATTGGTTGCTGGCGCATCAGAACGAAGACGGGGGGTGGGGCGAAACTTGCGAAAGTTACGCCGATCCCTCACTGCGAGGTCGCGGAGAAAGCACCTATTCCCAAACAGCCTGGGCCATGCTGGGGCTTTTGACGAGTGCCGATGTGAAGCACCCGGCCTTGCAGAAAGGCGCAGAGTTTTTGATGCGCGGACAGATTGAGGAATCAGGAACCTGGTACGAACCCCAGTTTACAGGGACTGGATTTCCCGAACATTTTTTCATCAAGTACCATATGTATCAGCATTTTTTCCCGCTGATGGCCCTGTCGCGTTACCGCAATGCTCTGCAATCTGCCAGCGAGTAACTAATAAATTATTTTCAAGTCAAGGTTTCAAAGGCGCGCAGATGTCGATGGTGATATGGAAATAAGAAGTGGTTTCCGTATTGGGTTTATCACCTTTTTTTAACGTCACGATTTTCTGCTCACCCGGCTGACAGTTTGGAAAATTGCGTTCAATCAATTCTACAAATTTGAGCACAGTCCGGCCGTTGTCCTCTCGCGTTTGGTAAACTTCTTTGCCATTGGCGTTGATCGCAAGCAGAAGAACGACGCTGACCAGATGAATCCATCGCCAGGCTCCCTCCTTCCAGACCATGGATTTCAAGGCGACAAGAAACAAAAAGACAAACAGAATTTTAGACAGATAGGTGTACTGCACGCCCCAAACGGCAGAGAGGTATTCCATCCCCAGATCACGCGATTGGATTCGGAACACGATCGCAACCGCGGCCGATCCTATCAAGTAAAATCCCAGCATTGCGACTGTGGTTTTTTCATTTTCTTCCATCCTTGCCCATTGTTTCGCCAAAGCTATCCCTAAAAGTGCGGTCAAAATAAATCCCAGAATGAGCAGAGCGGTCGTAGCACCCGCTTGCGCCCAATCCACCCTGCGGACGGGTCCGATTGCGGATTCGGCAGAGACGCGGATGAAGAAAATTTGCAGGGTCTCCAGAAGATTGAAGCTGTGAAACTTCGCGTGCTGGGTTCCCCACAGATAATAAATCATTGCAGAGAGGCAGAGCAGGATGCGGTGCGGACGCTCTGCTTGTTCTTTTAAGATTTTGTAAAGCAGGGGCGGGACGATGAGAACGGTTAAGGGATGCGACCAGATTGCTAAATGCAAAAAGACGATGTAAGGAACTCTCCATCCGATTTTATGAGGCAGAGGGAGCAGGATCGCAAGAAATAAGATCAACGTGAAGTTCCAGCTCTGATAGGCCAGCGTGCCGACGATCCAAGAATCTCCCAGCGGCAAAGCTGAAACAATCGCCACGCTGTAAAGTGCAAACAGGGGAGTGCGACCCATCTGCACCGATAGTTTGTATAGCAGGGCACTGGCTCCTGCGGTGATGCAGAGTGAAGCCAGGGCAAAGGCAGAGGGAATCCAGACTATGGGCAAGAAAACCAGAATATACGCAAGCAGATGGGGCAGGATGGAAATGTAACCTGAGTAAAACCTGAAGACATGGCGCAGTTCGTGTTGGTTATAAAAGATTTGAAAAAAGAAGGTTCCGTCTTCTGCGGGCAGGGTGGGATAAAAGACTTCTCGCAATCCATTTTTGGAAACGATGAATAGAAATGCAATCGTAAAGGCGAACAGAAAGCCCCGTCGAATGAACATCCGTGCCAGGGACTCTTTCATTTTAAAGCGTTACCGTCCTGAAAATGAGAGGTCGAAAATGTCACGCAGAAATTTTGCCGGTTTGGACAGTGTCTTGGGGTCTACGGTCAGGATCATGCGAGGTGTCTTGATGGGGCCTTCAATTTTCAGGTACACTGCTTCTTTCAATCCGCTTTGTTTGATGAGAGGTCCGAAATCGGGCAAGGGGCCGGTCATCTGCTCTAAAAGTCTGAGCGGCAGTCCGCGCACTTGAGCGTGTACCGTTTGTTCGGGTAAATTGACATTCCCGTTGGCGCGGACATGCAAATGATCCGTTATCAGGGCCAGATTTGTAGAGCTCACAATGCCGCGCGTCATTTCGAGATCGCCGCCCAGACTCTGGTATGCGAGCCCTCTTTTCAACATCTCGGTTTCCTCATTGGGATCGAGCAAATGCATCACGGTTCCAATCAACTCCAGTGAAGGGAATTTGCCATCATTCATAAGAACAATTGCATTTCCGTTCATTTCCTGAAAAATAGATTTTTCGACGGATTGAGAATTCTCTCTGTTGGTTTGCGGCGAGGATTTGGGAAACGTGCCGTGCAGATTGCCCGAAATAATCACCGGGCCTTTGGCTTTGTTACCGACAAAATCTTCAATTCTCAAAGCGTCGCTGGAAAAATCAAAATCATAGCGGGATGTCTGAGGTTGGTAGACACCGTTGGCCTTCAAACTCCCGTTGCGGGGAAAGAGTGTTACCTGTTTGATAAGAACTTGACCTTCTTTCCATTCCAGCTCGCCACGAACGGATTGGAACGATGTTTGGCCAGAGATGATTTGATCGGCGGTTGTTTGAGCCAAGGCCCGATCTGGAGATGGTGCATTGAATGTGGTTTGAATGCTTCGGATAGTCAAGGCATTTTCTTTTCCGGGCAAGATCAGATTTTCTATATCGAGATGGCCGTCGAGAAAAGGTGGCGAGGCATTCGGGTCTGCAGTGGGGATGATTTTTGTGACAAGCTCGATTTTTCCGGTCGATCCCTCGGCATTTTTAGCAATCCATTTTTGCATCGAGTTGGAGAATAGCAATGCCATTTCATTGAGGCGTGCGACCTTGAAATCATCCAAATGCGCCCGAAATCGTATTTCTGTAGAGGGAGAAAGGATATCCACGATCTCCAGTTGACTGTTCACAAACAAAGAACCTGAACTGAATTCGAGACGGCTGGTTTTAAGGTCCAGATTTTCGAGCGAGCTTCTTTGCAGGGAAAGATTCGCAGAAACGGAAACAGGGGTTTCGACGGTCAGGCCATATTCTTCCCCGACGAAAAGCAATTTCCCACGGTCTATTTCGAGAGAATGGATGTCCAGATAAACGTTCTTCAATTTGGATTGCAGGTCCGTCCAGCGGTTGCCCTTGTTTGAGGTCGCAGAAGCTGGGATGGCTTGCAATGACTCAGGCACGAAATTGGTTCGGGCAATCTGACCCTTTTGAGGTAGAAGGGCTGATTTTTCAGGTGCAACTTTGAGGTTGATCTTCAGAAGGGGTTGGATCAGTGCGGCGTGGAGGATTTTTATTTCGCCGTCGAGAAGAGGCCTCCAATCGAGGGTTAGAATCAATTTTTCCGAGGAGAATAAATTTTCTGATTCGTTTTTTGGTTTTACCTCGACGCCACCCAGCTGAATTCCCAAACCACTGCTGAATTTGATGGATGCAAACTGGACATCCAATCCCGTTGCTTTGGATAAAGCCTTGGAAATTGGTTGCCGCAGAAACTCAAGATTTGAGAAAAAGAGAAGACCTGCCAGACCCAAAAAAAACATTCCCAAAAACCAGCGGAATTTTTTGGACTTCGAGGTTTTTACCGTATGTTCAGGTTTTTCGACTCCGTCAGGTTCCATGGTCAGGCTCAAGTTTTATATGGTTTTTCCCGATGTTAGAAGAGACTAACAATTTAAAATTCAAAAGGTATTGCCTGTAGTTTTCTCCGTGATTGTGCCGAGTGAATCTATGCTAGAATCAGGATAACCTTTTTTAGAGGAAAATTCTTTAATGAAAATATCGGGCAAAGCCCGTTTTTTGATTTTTTTATGCTTGCTGGGCGGTGGTGCGTATGTGGCACATAGCCAAGGTCAGTTGATGCCTATCGTCAAGGAAATCCAAAAACTAGCAGGTGGCAAGGAAGAAAAAAAACTTCAGGCGAAAGATTTTGAATTCAATCCCGTTACACGTCAAGACGTCCGGCAGAAAGTTCTATCGACCGGGAGTGTAGCGGTTACGACTGGCGCGGAGGTTAAAATTGGGGCGCGTATCTCGGGTCAGTTGAGAAAATTGTTCGCCAAGATTGGTGATGTAGTGAAACAGGGTGACGTGATCGCGGTGATAGAGCACGACGATCTGTTGGCTCGCGTGGCTCGATTTTCTGCCGATATCCGTGCGGAAGAGGCTCGCCTCAATAAAATTCAGCGAGAAGGGCCTTTGGAAATCAGCAAGGCCCGTGCCGATCTGGAAGAACTGCAAACCCGGCTGGAGTTGGCGCAAAAAACTTTGAGCCGAAATCGGGAGTTGAGAAAACAGGGCGTGGTTTCAGATTCAGCCGTTGATTCCGCTGATGAAGCGGTCAAGGTGCTGGAGGCTCAAATCAAATCTTCAGGTGAGGACATCAAGCTACGGGAAACCCGTCTGCAAATGGACGCAGAACTGGCTCGCACCATTGTAGAGCGCGCTAAAGCAGGTCTTCAGGAAGAAGAGACCTCCCTTTCCTATGCAACCGTCACCGCTCCGATTGACGGCGTGGTCGCCTATATTTCGACGCAGGAGGGCGAAACGGTGGTGGCGAGTTTGAGTGCCCCTACCTTTGTTACCCTGATCGATTTGAGTCAACTGGAAGTGATCGCTTTTGTGGACGAGACCGATATAGGTCGAGTCAAAGTCGATCAAAAAGCCATTTTCACGGTCGATTCCTACCCTGAAAAAATATTCAAATCCGTTGTTCATGAAATTCGCCCCAAAGCGGTCATCAAGGACAATGTTGTGAACTATGAAGTGATGCTTCAAATCGATCCCTCTTCGGTCAAGCTGTTGCGACCCGAGATGACAGCCAACGTGGTGATAACCACAGGCGTTCATAAAAAAGTTCTGACGATCCCGAAGGAAGCGGTCAAACGCACACAGGAAAAATCGTTTGTCATCGTTCGTGAAGCCGGCAAGCTGGTAGAAAAAACGGTGGAGACCGGGTGGCGTGAAGAGAAGATCATAGAAATCACCTCCGGATTGGAAGAAGGCAATGAGGTTGGCGTTCCGAAAAAGCCGGAAGTTGGTAAAAAAGAAGGACCGGCTCGAAGGCGATGAACATTATAGAAATGGAGGCCGTTGGCAAATCTTATGTCAACGCCGAATTTGTAACCCATGTCTTGAAAAACATCACCCTCAACATTGAAGAGGGCGAATACGTCAGCATCATCGGCCCCTCAGGAGCGGGTAAAAGCACTTTGATGACGATCATGGGATGCCTGGGGCAACCGTCCACAGGAACGTATCGTCTGGATGGGGTCAATGTAGAAACCCTCAATGACAGGAGCTTGTCTCAGGTTCGCAATGAGAAAATCGGCTTTGTGTTTCAAGCCTTTCACTTGTTGGCAGGGGTCACTGCGCTGGATAATGTGATCTTGCCGATGCTCTACAACACCACCATCCCGCGCGACAAAGAGGCCCGAGCCCGTGCCGCACTGGAACGAGTGGGACTGGGGCAACGCCTGCATCACACACCGGGGCAGATGTCGGGCGGCGAACAGCAACGCGTGACGATCGCACGTTCACTGATCAACAATCCCAAAATTTTACTGGCCGACGAGCCGACCGGAAATCTGGACTCAAAAAACGGCGTCGAAGTGATGAAAATTTTCGACCAGCTCAACCGCGACGGAACCTCCATCGTACTGATCACTCACGACTCCAAAGTCGCCCGCCACGCCCGCCGGATTTTGACCATCAAAGACGGCCAAATCGAATCCGACGTTTTTTCTTAGATCATAGAAAGGGAGCGGTTAGATTTCTATTTTAGTGGAAATGAATTAGTCAAGCTGAAGAGATTGTTTGAACTTTTCGTAATTTGCTTTATTTGGAAAAACTACACTGGATGGAATTCTTGAAATAGCTTCTCTATTTCTTTTTACCTCCTGAAGATATTTTTCCCACAAAGGTTCAATTTGATTTAACTTTTTATCAAAAGCCGCTTCAAAATAAGTAGGGTACCCATTTTTTTTATCATTGCGGATCAGGTCTATGTAGGTTTTTAGTTTCCCTTGTTTCCACAGAAAAACGGAAACCATCCTCAATTTGCTATTTTGTGTATTTTCATAATTTTCTTCAGCTTGAGTTAAAATTTGATGGAGATCAAGCTTGTCAATAGTGTTGCCGAGTGTACGTATTCGCCGTGGATTTTGAAATCCGAGTTCTAACTTTAAGTTTTCATTGTCCCGGTATCCGATGAACTTTTCGAAAAAACTCGGGATTCCTTCGATAGCCCATTGCGGGCGTTGCGGTAAATTGTACTCGACGAGAGGGTGCATGATTTCATGCGCAAAAGTGCCTAGCCCAGAATCCTCGAAAGTTGCGAATAAATGTCGTTCGGGTAAATATATTCCAAAATTGGGGGATATAGAATTTGGAATTCTTCATTTAGGTATTGCTGAAAAATTTTTTTATTAGGGAAAATCAATACGTTTATTGGATATTTGAAGTTCGGGGCAAAGTACTCTTTTTCAATAAAATCAATAAAACCTTCTGAAAATGAAATTGTATCCTTAATTTTTTGAGTTTGAGCACCATTGAACTTAAAGACAAAATGTTTTGTCCGGATAGCATTGGAAAAGCTTTTGGGAATTGTCTGCCCCGCGCAAGCAAATGATGTAAGTAGAAAAAAAGAATTAATAAAGTTTTCATAGTCTTGCAATTTTTTTAAATTCAAAAGATCTAATTATCAGACTAGGTCACTTTACTGGTATCCCGATAATGTTGCAAAGTTTTAATTGAATCTTTTAAACAGTACCTTCTTTCTTGGGCACGATGAAATAAACCACCTGTTAAAATGAGACATGAGAATATTTCGTAATTTAGGGCAGGCACTTCGTGGTTTGCGGCTGAATAAGGGCAATACCATTTTGATGACTCTGGGAGTTGTCATTGGCATTGCTTCGATGACGGTCATTGTCTCGATCGGCGAGGGTGCGAAGGCCAAGGTGTTGACCCGCATAGCGAACATGGGCTTTGGTCCGGAATCCTTTTCGGTGGTGGCAGGCGGCGGGCGACTCTTTTTCTCAAAGTCCAAAAATGTTGTCAGTCTCAGTTTTCAGGATGCCGACGATATTCTGGCGATGTCTACGGTGCGTCTGGTGGTGCCTCGACAACGCAAGAGCCTGCGTACGGTGTATAAGGACAATAACACGACCATTCGGATTTATGGGGTGACGCCGGATTGGCAGTTGGCGCGCAAATGGGAGATGGCAGACGGTCGCTTTTTGAATGAGGATGATCTGCGCCGCAAGCAAAAGGTCATTGTATTGGGTGCGACACCAGCCAAAAAATTATTCGCGGGTGAGGACCCTATTGGTAAGGATATTCGGCTCGGGCAGGTGTTCTTTAAGGTGATCGGCCTCCTTCAGGAGAAGGGGTTGACGGAGAGTGGCTATGATCCGGATGACCGTGCGGTGATTCCGATCACGACCTCAAGTTCCCGTTTGTTCCGGCAGACACATCTGGACAGCATCAAAGTGGTGACGATGCATCCGGACCAGGTTCCAGAAACGATGGAAGGAGTGAGTCAGATTTTGCGGAGGAATCACAATCTTTCCTTTTTGGCGGACGATGATTTTCGTTTTGTGACTCCAGAGGGGATCATGCAATGGGTCACGCAATCTGCTCAGGCGATGAATCGTATGCTGGTTTTGATTTCGACGATTTCGTTATTGGTCGGTGGCATTGTCATCATGAATATTTTGCTGGTGTCTATTCGCGAGCGCGTGCGTGAGATTGGTGTGCGTCGTTGTTTTGGTGCGCGGCGATCTGACATCACCCAACAATTTCTGTTTGAGTCGGTTTTTGTTTCTCTTTTGGGCGGTGTGCTGGGGGTGACTCTGGGATTGACTCTTTCTTTTGGATTAAAGTATTTCGACTGGTTGCCCACACGCATCACCTGGGAACCGTTTGCCTTGTCGGCAGGATTTTCTATTCTGGTTGGACTGGTGTTCGGGATACAGCCGGCGCGCAAAGCGGCGAGATTGAATCCCGAAGAAACCTTGCGCTGAGTTTTACTGTGAGCATGGAAAGTCAATTATGAAAATTCGACATTCATTGTCCATTGCTTTGACGGCACTGGGGGCGCGAAAGTCGCGAACCTTTCTTTCGTCATTGGGAATTGTGATTGGCATTGCCTCCGTTATCATTATGGTAGCGATTGGCAAGGGGTCACAAAAAGAGGTGATGGATATCATCGCGGGTATGGGAGAAAACCTCATCACCATCAATGCAGGGGAAATGAAGGTGCGTGGCGGTCAACTTCGTTTGACCGGGAATGTATCCACATTGAAACCGGAAGATGTGAAAGCGATTGTGGATGATGTCCCCGGTGTTGAACTTGCGGTCCCTTTCGAGATCAAGCAAATGCAGGTGAAATTCGAGGAGGCTTCGGTTGAAACTTCAATCGGTGGCAGCTATCCCGATTATCAGAGTGTCAGGAATTATTCGGTTGCCAGAGGACGTTTTTTTGAAGAGCGTGATGTGAAAACCGCCAATCGGGTTGGGGTGATTGGGGAAACTGCGATCAAAAATCTTTTTGGCGATCAGGACCCACTCGATCAAACGATTCGCGTTCAGCGTGTCCCCATCAAGATCATCGGTGTACTGGATAGGAAAGGGCTGGATTCGAATGGATTGGATCAGGACGATATCATCCTCATCCCATTGACGACCCTGCAAAGACGTTTGAGCAATCAAACGTTTATCACGACGATATTCGCCAAGGCCACGAGGAGAGAAGTTATCCCCGGAGTGATTGCTGACATCACCGATTTGTTGCGCGAACGCCATAAACTTTCAGAAGGCAAGGAAGACGATTTCACGATCATCAGCCAATTAGAAATGGAAGAAATGAAGCGCGAGACCAGCGAAATGTTCACCCGCCTGATCGTAGGCGTGGCCGGGATATCCCTTGTTGTCGGTGGAATAGGAATCCTTGCGGTGTTGCTGGTCTCGGTGAAGGAACGCACGCGTGAAATCGGAGTGCGTCGAGCAGTCGGTGCTTCACGCTGGGATGTGGTGAATCAGTTCATTCTGGAGTCGATCGTTATTGGTTGTTTCGGTGGTTTTACAGGCATCGCCCTGGGCGTGGGGATCACTCTGGGAATGGCGGAATGGGGGAATTGGACTTTGGTCCTGGATTGGAATGCGGTTTTTTACGCGACAGGGGCCTGTATACTTATTGGAGTCGTGTTCGGGATGTATCCTGCATTAAAGGCCTCACGATTGGACCCGATGAAAGCGTTGACCGTCGAGTAAACTTCCTAAACAGGACGTAGTTTTGTCCTTTAAAAGTAAGGAGAGTTGTTTGCAGGCGACTTACAAGTGACTAAAAAAAGATTTGGCAAATCAATGCAAAAACACAAGATGCTGAATTTTTATATTTACAAGTAAATTAGCTGTTAATATAGTATTGAGATGAAAAAGAAATATTCTATTTTATTGATAGACGACGAACAGTCAATTGTTGAAAGCTTGGGATATAGCTTGAGTAATATGGGTGGGTTCCGTGTCGAGGTTGCTTTGAGTGGCGATGAAGGTGTGCAAAAATTTATCGACCGGAAGTTTGACCTTGTGATAACAGATTTGATGATGGGTACGAAGGACGGAATTCAGGTTTTAAAGGAAGTCAAACGTCTCAATCCAGAATGCCCCGTCGTTATACTGACAGGGCATGGCACGATGCATACTGCAATCGAGGCTTTGGCGGAGGGAGCTTCCGATTATCTTCTCAAACCCTGCAGTTCTGAAGAATTGTTCATAAGGACGCGAAGATGTCTTGAGCAACTGGAGATGAAAGAAAAGATGGAAAGGCAGTCGGAGGATTTGGCGGCCGTTAATGAAAAATTGGAAAGAAATAATGCGGAATTGGAAAACTTCGCCTCATTAGCTTCGCATGATTTGCAAGAACCGTTGCGAAAAATCAGTGTTTATGGAAGCCGATTGCAAATCGCTTTCGCAGACAATGATGATTTTACCAAAAAAAATATCGAACGCATTCTCAGTGCCGTGGATAGAATGCAAAATTTGATTGCGGATCTTTTGAGCTTATCCCGGGCAACAACAAAAGGGGGACCCTTAAAGTCGGTCAAACTCAGCAAAGTGGTCAAAGAGGTATTGGACACACTGGAAGTCAGAATCTCCCAGACTCAGGCAAAGATACATTGTGAAGATTTACAACATGCGATCAATGCGTATCCCACTCATATAAATCAATTGCTTCAGAATTTGATTGGCAATGCTCTTAAGTACCATAATGAAAACTTTCCCCCTGTTGTCACCGTAAAATCTCGATGGCTGGAAAATTCATTTTTGGAAATTACAGTTGAAGATAACGGAATCGGTTTTGATGAAAAATACGCTGAAAAAATTTTTCAACCCTTTGAACGTCTGCATGGTCGAAGCGTCTATGAGGGGACAGGCATGGGCCTCGCAATCTGCAAAAAAATAGTGGAATTTTACGGAGGTAAAATCGAGGCTAAAAGCGAAGTGGGGAAAGGAACCCGATTTATAGTGACCCTTCCAATGAATGGCAAAGTGGATTAGGCGTCAAATTGAAAAAAGGCGCCTCTGAATCCAGGGGGAAAGCCCTAAACTCAGAGACGCCTTGATTAAAGAAACTGCTTAAAAGTTCTTAGAACCCAATCCCGCCATGGTTGGCCGCAACCATACAAACGAGCATAGGGAGAGATAACCAGGCATTGGTTCTGCTGGCAAGGAAAGCCTGTCGTTTGGCTTTATTGAGAGCATCGCCTTCCAGTGCGCCCGCGATTATTTTCTTCTGATTTGGCCAAATGATGAACCATACGTTGAAGGCCATAATCGTTCCCAAAAGCATTCCGGTGTGGATGAGGTGACTTGGAATACCTTCGACTCGAGTCATACCCGCCCCATAATAGATGATCCCTGTCACAAAAGTGAGGAGTGCCGTGTAGCGAAAATAGAAAAGAGCCTTGGGAAGGATGATCTGAGTGTAAGGCTTTGCGGCCCCAGCTTCAAGCATCTTGGGCATGGCCTGCACTTGAATCATGTTGAAAAAATAAAGAAGGCCAATCCAAAAAATTCCGAATAAAACGTGTAGAAATTCAAGTACCCACATTGTCTTTTACCCAACCCTTTCCTTTGAAGATATCTATCGTATGGAGGATATCAAACTACCCAGAGCAATGTCCTACCCCCTGCCCAAGAGTAAATCCCGATAGATAGATAACTTAGATTATAAAATAACGACGTCTTGCGTCCATTAATACGTCTTTTGCAACTAAGATGGCATTGTTTGCCCGAACGATTCATACTTTTATAAGAAAATATCATTTTTGACACAGGAATAGGAGGAAAATATATAGTCATCAAAAATTTTTATTAAAATTTAAGTACAAAGTATTATTTGCAAAAGCCTTTTGTGTACCATTGAGTTTTTAGCGTAAAGGGATAAAGCGCATTGACTTCCCGAAACATATCTTCTAAAGGAAAAAGCTATTTACGTATTACGAGATGGCCGAAAGTTCTTAAAGCAGAAATTTAAGAATTTCAATAAATTCTGGCAAGCTCTTGCTGGCAAGAGCCCATATTCAGGATACTAACCCGTAAAAAAAATGTTTGGAAAGCGTCGTAAATTAACTAGAATGGATTTTAATAGCATCGTCGAGTCTTTTATTAAGGTTGCTTTTGTGAAAAATATGATAGATTTAAGTCATCAAAACAATATAAGTTTAAAATGACTCAGAACGACGATACGCAGATTTCCAGTTTGCAGTGTGCTGATGCCATAGAGATCAGTCTGTATATAGAACTCAAAGGTATCAAATTCTATGAGCGAGCGATTAAAATTGCCAGTACCCCCCGTGTGCGCGAAATATTCACACGGCTCATGAAGGAAGAAAAAGAACATACCACGGCCCTGCAAGAGAAAGCACAGTTTTTGCAACCGGCCCTGGGAGGCAAATATACCAGAAAAAAGCCATTGGACCCTAGGATCAAGAGTCTGATCAAAGAACACATCTTTCCGGATAGATTTTTTGAGGGTGAAGGAAAGCGGCAAGTGAGCACGGATCGAGAAGCATTAGAAATTGGAATCGAATCTGAAAAGCAATCCATCGTAATGCTTGAAAAACTTTTGGCAATGGAGCGGAAGATGGAGGTTCGAGCCGTTTTTAATCATCTTCTGGCAGAAGAGAAAAGACATCTGCAGATCCTGCAAGTCGCCCAAAAGGAATGTTTTGGAAACTAGTTTGTCAGAGCGACAGAATCGCAAATTACAATTCTTCATTGTAAGACCAACATGTAACGTTGTGATAAATATTGTATGATTTACGTCGCCAGATGTTTGTATGATAGACTGAATTAACTGTTGAGACCTGTTCGGCAAGGTCGATCGTCGTAAGTTAGAGAAAAAGACCCTACCCAAAAAGTTTTGACAACATTTTTAACCTGGTTTATAGTAACGAGTTTTCAGCTCTAAAAGCTAATCAACCAATAAAAGAGGGAAACTAAGGATGAGTCAATATAAGGTTCAGCCCGGACCGGAGGCGTTTTTATCCCCGTCCGCCGCATCGATGGGAATTGTTCTTCCAGACCCGGGAGAAGCGCACATTGAAGGTACAATTGTTCCAGAAGAAGAAGCTTTTGAGGAAGCGGCAAGGAAGTTTTTGGCCGCTAAAGTCCCTACCATATTTCCGGGACCCCTTGTGCTTTGGCATTGGAACGAAAATGCAGCAAAACAAGCGACCGCAATTCGTAAACTTGCCAACGCTATACCGGCCCGACTGATACCGATGGCGGATTACCGTCCCAAATACCCGAAGATTGACCCCGAAGTAGAGATCAATCCAAATCATCCTAATCTTACAATTTGGCACAACAAAATTGACGTTTGCATATTTGTAGGTGTACACTGCCATCAAGCTAATCTGGCATTGAAAATTATTCGAGGTGGTACAAATTGTTATACCATGGCGATGTGTGCGCAAGCAGGACACGAAGATGCATGTCTTTCTTTTAGAGATGCGTCGGTGGAAAAAATTGAACGCCTTACTGCAGCGGTATTAAAATTGAAAAGTGAAGGCGTTGAAAGCCAGGCGGAGGAATTCACGCAAATCAAGCTCAATCGGCAAGGGCGTATCGCCTGAATATTTTTTCAGGCGTCATATAAACTAAACTTCAGGTCTTTACCGGCCTGAGATAAAAACCTAATAGAGCCAGCTTTCCGCAAGGAGGCGAGCCTCTTTCAGGGAGAAATCCTATGAATAAAGAAGTAGATCTAAAGGGCAAAAAAGTAAAGTTGTCCCAGCATGTAAAGATTGGACAAAAGAACAAGATGAATCAGACCTACACTGACGTCAGCGATATGTTCGCGGCGAAAGGGGCTCCTTCTTTCTTGACCGGCAGCGAAGTTATTCGTGATGCCGTCAAAGTAGCTGGCGTGGATATTTCGGTGGCTTATCCAATCACCCCGCAAAGCGAAGCGGCGGCTTTGATTGGTGAATTGTACGCCGAAGGCTATCTCCTGGATTATTTCCGCGGAGAAAGTGAATTTGCTGTAATGGGTCAATGTGCGGGTGCCGCATTCGGTGGAGCACGCGTTTTCACCACCACAGCGGGTCCAGGTACCTTGCGCGCAATGGAAAACTTCCCGATGTGGGCAGGTTCCCGTTTGCCGATTCAGGTTGTTGTGACCTGTCGTGGTATCAACTCACCTCTTAGTATTCAGCCCGATACTTTGGAAATGGCTTACCTTTTGGAAACGGGTATGCTCGTTTGGCATGCAGAAACGGCTCAGGATCTCTATGATTTTATTCTCGCTGGTTTCATGGTGTCCGAACAACCCGATGTTCATCTTCCTTTGGCAAACTGTTGCGATGGATTTTTCGTAACGCATACTAAAGATACCGTCAACAAGGCACCAGAAGATCTTTGTCTGCCGCCTTACGATCCTTACAAATCACCCGTTCCATGTATGGATATGGAATGTCCTCCCGTACGAATGATGCGTGATCCCTTCGTAATGAAATCCAACTACATCAGTTACTCGACGCATGCCTCTTGGCAACAAGAAGTGAAAGCGGCGGTTGAGCGATCTCGAAAGCATACCATTGCTATTCTGGGTGGCTTGATTGAAACTGAGAATGTGGATCGGGAAATCCTGATTGTAAGCTCTGGAACCGCTGTGAGTCAGGGACGCGAAGCAATTCGTTTGCTGGAAGC
>Ga0210032_1000875_pt1 | contig 19012 bp, 18 predicted proteins | sample CryGeyCG2114_250_2_FD_185458 | JGI IMG/M metagenome (GOLD analysis project Ga0210032, IMG submission 185458) | Groundwater microbial communities from aquifer - Crystal Geyser CG13_big_fil_rev_8/21/14_2.50 (SPAdes) (version 2) | ecosystem: Environmental > Aquatic > Deep subsurface > Groundwater ... | reverse complement strand
CGCTACTGGCTCTAACCGCCTGAGTCAGGCTTCCTTCTTTCAAGATGACTTCTTTTCCCGTCAGAATATCAGTAGCAATGGCCAGAAAAGGTATATTCAAAGCTTCAAAGCTGTCATTTCCATAATATTCCGAGATAAATTTCACCGCTCTTTCCCCTTCCATAAAGCCAGAACGGGGTAGAACAAGATCCATAAGAGAACGGACAGAGCGTTTATCCATGGCTCGATAGGCTTTTTCCAAGCCCAGATGATTATCCCCAGCGAAAGCGGCGCCCACAATAGCGCCAATACTAGAACCAGAGACACAGCCGATGTGAATATCGTTTTCTTTTAGTGCCTTAATCACCCCAAAATGGGCAAGGCCTCTAGCCGAACCACTGCCTAAAGCTAATCCAATCATTATTTAGACTGTATTTTTATTATGAAGAAACATAGTTTAGCAAATTTAGTTTTATTGTTATATAGACTATACCCGTGCCACCTCAAAATGCTTGCTGAAACAAGCATTTTGAGGTGGCACGGGTATAATACTCAAGTGCAGGGCTAGATCACGAAAAACTATTCATATTCAGATAGATATGATCAAATAGCCATAACAATCACTGAAACCATACTTTCTCGGTGTTCTCGGTGTTCTCTGTGGTTCAATGGTTTGGAAAGAGGTTAGAGAGCAATCAATGAACCACAGAGGACACCGAGAGCACCGAGTTTTTTGGAAAATAAGGCAAACTGGGGGAGAGATCAGCTTTATAGCATAAGGTATAGCTTAAACTTTTCTAGTCTGACCATTCGTGCGGTTGCCCTGTACTCAAATGTAAATTCGATATTTCAAATATAGAGGCTATATTTCTTTATAAAAAACTCATCACAGGGGATAATAGCCGTAGGCATTTATAGCTGATAAGGGTTAGAGGAAAGGGACAGATGCAAAAATTAACAGCATTACAGCTTAGAGTCATTGGTTGTCTTGTAGAAAAGATGATCACCACACCAGAACAATACCCCTTGTCATTAAATAGTTTAACCCTTGCTTGTAATCAAAAAAGTAATCGTGAACCGGTGTTGCAATTGGCGGAAACTCAGGTTTTAGATACCTTGCATGAGTTAAAAACATTGCGTTTAGTGGTGGATGATGCACAATTTGCCAAACGAACACTGAAGTACCAACAACGCTTCTGTAATACCGAATTTGGCACATTACAACTGAGCGACCAAGAGTTAGCGCTGCTTTGTGTGATGTTTTTAAGAGGGCCTCAGACGCCAGGAGAACTAAGAGTCCGCACCCAGAGACTCTGTGAGTTTTTAGATGTGGATGAGGTTGAAGCTACCCTTGTGCAACTTAGCCAACGCAGGCCAGATGCTATGGTGGTTAAACTACCTCGTGAGCCTGGAAAAAATGCCTCGCGCTATATGCATTTGTTTGGCATTGATGACATCGAACTAAGCCAAGCTCAACTCAGCTATGTGGATGAGGGGAGTTCTGACCATAAACAGTTGTCACAAAGTGATGGTCAATTAGAAACTAGAGTGAATGATCTTGAAGCTGTGGTGGAAAATCTACAACAGCAAGTGGTGGAACTCAAGAACCTTCTAGAAGAATTGATGCAATAAAAAGTAATGAGGAATAGTATGGAACAATCAACAAAAACTGAAATTGAAGCAGGCGTTTTTCGCCGATTACTCAAACATTTAGATGAACATAAAGAAGTGCAAAATATTGAGTTGATGATATTGGCAGACTTTTGCCGTAATTGCTTGGCCAAATGGTATATGGCCGAAGCCAACAAACAATCAGAAACTGTTGATTATGAAACGGCTAGAGAAATAATTTATGGTATGAGTTATGATGAATGGAAGCAGCACTATCAAAAACCAGCAACTGAAGAACAGCAAGCAGCATTCAAAGCCAAACATTCATAAGCAAAGCTTTTTGGCGAACCCGTTGAGAGTGATATGATACAAATCGGTAAAAACAACGCATTAGTGGTATTAGAAGTTGGAGACTATGGTGCTTATCTTGATGGTGAGCATCTGGGAAAAATTTTATTACCCAGAAAATACCTGAGTCAACCGCCAAGCATTGGAAGTAAAATGGATGTATTCCTCTACCATAATGCACAGGCAGAGGTGGTAGCGACCACTATCCAACCTAAAGCTCAAGTCGGGGAATTCGCCTATCTTGAAGTGACAGCCAAAAATCAGCATGGTGCATTTGTTGATTGGGGCTTAGATAAAGATGTGTTGGTTCCTTTGACGGAACAACATGTCAAAATGGATATTGGTCATCGTTATATTGTGTATATTTATATTGATTCTATAGATGGTCGAATTGTGGCCTCTTCAAAAATTGATAAGTTCCTTGATCAAATACCCGCCGTTTATAAACCACAGCAAGCTGTTGATCTCATTATAGCCAATACCACGGATCTTGGATTTAAAGCGATTGTTAATCACAGCCATTGGGGAGTCTTGTATAGAAATGAAGTCTTTCAAAGACTGAGCTTTGGCCAATACAAAAAAGGTTATATCAAAGGTGTACGCGAAGATGGAAAAGTCGATCTCAGTCTTCAAGGCGGTCAGAAAACTCGTGATAAATATGCCAAAATTATATTGAATTATTTGAAAAGCGAAAATGGTTTTGCACCAGTCCATGATAAATCTGATCCTGAACTTATCTCAAGGTTATTTGGCATGAGTAAAAAAGCCTTTAAGAGTAGTATTGGTGGATTATTTAAAGAGGGTACAATTCGCATTGAAAATGAGGGAATTTACCTACAACCCATTAGTCAAAAGCCGATGCCTAAAAAAACGAATCATCAAAAGCCAGCGGGTCAAAACACCTCTCGCCCTAAAGCCGAACATTTAAAAAAGCATAAACAAGGAAAAATTTAGTGGATAATAACGATGTACTCAGAAAACTACGCTTTATTTTAAATTATAGAGATAAAAAAACTGCAGAAATATTTGCAAAAGGTCAATTAACCCTAAGCACTGATGACATAGATAAGCTACTTAAAAAAGAGGATGATCCTGAATTTGTGGCTTGTACTGATGTGCAATTGGCGCATTTTTTAAATGGCCTGATTGTTGAAAAACGTGGACCTAAAGAGGGTGAACCACCCGTTGCTGAAACGAATTTGAATAATAATGTGATACTCAGAAAACTCAAAATTGCTTTAGATTATAAAAATGAAGATATTTTAGAAACGCTGGAAAAAGCTGGAGCGCCTATTAGCAAACATGAACTCAGTGCATTTTTCCGTCGAGTTGATCATAAACATTATCGAGAATGTAAAGATCAATTCCTTCGCAGCTTCTTGAAAGGATTACAACTGATACTAAGAGACGTTAAATAACCATTCAATAGCAAGCAAAAGGCTTCTTTTAACGAGAAGAAGCCTTGTTCTTCTCTCTGATAATATTCAATATCACCACAAAAATGTCCCTAAACGCGACTGCACATTGCAAAATTGTCCAAAAATATTTGATTAGTCGCCTATACTCAGTGAGTATAGGAATTTATGTGATTTGGGAGTGACAATAATAATGAATAGAAACATTAAGCCAAGCTGTGGATGTACTGGAGCCGGCTTTTGTAAAAAATTTTAGCTGTGCCGGGGGGGGGTGTCCTGATCATTGTTGTCATACTTGGGAGGTGTTTGTTGATAAAAAATCCTTCAAATCACTCAAAAAAATTGGTGACATTGTTGTCAAGCAATTGGCGAATTCTAATTTAAAATTAACTCGAATATCAGAGACTAATTATGCCACTATAAAAATGGATGAAAAATCCATGTGTCCATTTTTAGATAGTGAAAATCTCTGTCAAATTCATAAGCGTTGCGGGCACCAAGCGCTACCTCACACATGCCAAGACTATCCTAGAGTTTTTAATTGGTTTGGAGAACAGATCGAATCCAGTTTAAGTCTCTCATGCCCTAGTGCGGCAAAAGAAATATTATTTAATCCAGCGGCTATGATGTTTGATGCAAAAAAATACAACCCCAGTCAACTGAATCATGGGAATATTGGTGGATTAATTCATCAACAACTACCCGATTGGTTGAGTATTATTCGAGAGTTTTGCTTTGCAGTCATACTTGATGAGAAATTAGACTTATCGACAAAGTTATTTATGATAGGTTTGTTCTTAAAACAATCAGAAGAGCATTTGGATAATATTCCTCGCTTACAACAGCTAATTGTTAGCATGGCAGAAATGGCACAGGATGGAACCATTGCAAAACTTTTTGCAACTTTGCCAGTAGAGCCCTTATTAAAATGGAAATTATTTGCTTCTCAAGATGCTCAATTATCCTTTAATAGACCTATCATCAAAGAACGCGAGGAAACAGAAGGACTGTCATTATCCGATTTCCGATTTAACCAATGTCGTATGCAATTATTTTCCCTGCTTAAAGAAAACGAAAGCACTTTAGCTGTGAGTCTTAGGGAAAGCAAAGATTCACAGATTGAAATATTAAAACATAATGTTAAATTTTTCGAAAGCATTCTATCCAAGGCACAGAAAAATACCTTAAATCAATATTTTGATGAAAACCCTCAAATTATGCTGAATTATTTGATCTACTATTTTTATCATTATCAATTTATGATCAGAGAGGATAAATCGCCATTTCAATTTTTTAAGATTCTAGTGGTTGATCTAATGATGCTAAAATCCTATCTAAGCGGTATCGCCATCAAACAAGGAAAACTCACCGATGAATGGTTACTGCAGTTATTTCAATCCTATGCCAGACAAAGACAACACCAATCAAGTTTTATTGCAGGATTAGAGGCACAATTGAATAATGCACATATTAATAACCCTGGAGCTATATTTGGTGTATTGAAGTAATTTCCAGCAGCATTTCTTTGTGCTAACTCCATATAAACAACGATATTCTGAGAGAGTGTCTTTGATCAAGGCACTATAAATAAACTTAACATACTCATCTAATAAAAAGGAAACAAAATGAGTTTAGATATTTTTATCCTTATCACTCAAAAAAGCGGATGAAAGAATGTAGACCCAAAAGCGAGAAACACTTAGCTTATTTGAGGCCTTGTATGTTCTATTCTGTCACTGATCATGCGTGAACCCTAGCTGATTTCAATATTATTGAGGCTATGTCTATAAATCTTCGGCAGATTCCTTTAAAATACCCCAATAAAATAGATATTTCATTTACATCGCCTTAACGAGTTATTAATTTCATGAGTTTAACCCATCTTAAACAGTTAGAAGCTGAGAGTATTTATATTTTCAGGGAAGTTTTTACCGAGTTTGAAAAGCCGGTCATGCTGTATTCTATAGGCAAAGATTCTTCTGTTTTATTGCATCTGGCTCGTAAAGCCTTTTATCCTGGAAAAATTCCTTTTCCTCTATTGCATGTGGATACCAATTGGAAATTTAAGGAAATGATTGCATTTCGTGATCAATGCGCAAAAAAGTATGGATTTGAGTTGCTGGTGCATAAAAACCCTGATGGTCTAGCGATGAACATCAATCCCTTTGTTCATGGAAGTGCGAAGCACACAGATATTATGAAAACGGATGGATTAAAGCAGGCTTTAAATCAATATGGCTTTGATGCTGCATTTGGAGGAGCACGTCGAGATGAAGAAAAATCTCGTGCCAAAGAGCGAGTGTATTCTTTTAGAGATATTAACCATCGTTGGGACCCTAAAAACCAACGTCCAGAATTATGGAATATATATAATGGTCGCGTGGACAAGGGAGAAAGTATTCGCGTATTCCCTTTATCTAATTGGACCGAGCTAGATATTTGGCAATATATTTATCAAGAATCTATCGACATTCCAACACTTTATTTTGCTAAGGAAAGGCCGGTTATTGTGAGGGAAGGCGTCAAAATCATGGTGGATGATGAGCGTTGTGAATTAAAACCTGGTGAAAAACCAAAAATGGAAAGCGTCAGATTTAGAACCTTAGGATGTTACCCTTTAACGGGTGCTGTTGAGTCTAAAGCGACAACTCTGCCTGAAATTATTCAAGAAATGCTGTTGACCAAAACCTCGGAGAGACAGGGGAGGGTGATTGATGCTGATTCTACTGGCTCAATGGAAAAGAAAAAAATTGAGGGTTACTTCTAATGACAAATGAAATGAAACAATCATCTGATGTAGTTTGGCATGAATCAAAAGTGACTAAAAATGATCGGATTTTAGCTAAGCAGCAAAAACCTTGTGTGATTTGGTTTACTGGATTAAGCGGATCTGGGAAGTCGACAATTGCCAATCTACTCGAACAAAAATTAGTGAAAATGAAAAAACACAGTTACCTATTGGATGGAGATAATATCCGACATGGTTTGTGTGGTGATTTAGGTTTTGCCGATAAAGACAGAGTGGAAAATATAAGACGGATTAGTGAACTGGGTAAATTATTTGTAGATGCAGGTTTATTGGTCCTGACTGCTTTCATTTCACCCTTTAGAACTGATCGAGATTTTGCCAGAGGTTTAATGGGCCCTCATGAGTTTGTGGAGGTTTTTGTTGATACACCTATAACAGTTTGCGAACAAAGAGATCCCAAAGGTTTATATAAAAAGGCCCGACGCGGAGAAATTAGTCAGTTTACGGGGATCGACTCTGAATATCAGTCACCCGTCAACCCGGAAATTTCTATTAATACCGTCGAGTTACAACCTGAGCAGGCCGTTGATGTCATTATTCAGTATTTAGTGTCCCATCAATATATTTAGTCGCTGCTGTTACGTACTCAGTATTATCTATCCATTTTTTTTGAGATAAACGATGATTGATCAATCTGCATTATTAGAAAACGATATTCTGGCTTACCTTAAGTTACATGAAAACAAGGACATGTTACGTTTCCTGACCTGTGGTTCTGTGGATGATGGTAAAAGTACCCTGATTGGCCGTTTATTGCATGATTCAAAAATGATTTTTGAAGATCAATTTGCCGCCATTGAGCGCGATAGTAAAAAGTCTGGTACTCAGGGAGATGAGGTCGATTTGGCCTTATTGGTTGATGGTTTGCAGTCAGAAAGGGAGCAAGGGATCACCATTGATGTGGCCTATCGTTATTTTGCGACCGATAAAAGAAAATTTATCATAGCGGATACCCCAGGACATGAACAGTATACCCGCAATATGGCAACAGGTGCTTCGACCTGTGATTTAGCCATTATTTTAATCGATGCAAGAGAGGGCGTGAAGACTCAAACTCGGCGTCATAGTTTTATTATCTCGCTATTGGGCATCCGCCACGTGATTGTGGCGATTAATAAAATGGATTTAGTGGATTATCGTCAAGATGTTTATGATCAAATTAAATCAGAATACCTAGCCTTTTCACAGCAGCTGAATGTTCCAGATATACATTTTTTACCCTTGTCAGCCTTAAAAGGGGATAATGTGGTCCATGCCAGCGAGAAGTTGCAATGGTTCCATGGACAAAGTTTATTACAGCTGCTGGAAACCATCGATATTACGACTCACATTACCGAATCGGATTTTAGATTCCCTGTGCAATATGTCAATCGTCCCAATTCTGAGTTTAGAGGTTTTAGTGGAAATGTGGCTGGTGGTCAGGTACAAGTGGGCGATGAAATTGTGGTTCTTCCTTCTAAAAAGACTTCCAGCATTAAATCCATTGTGACATTTGATGGTGAACAACCATGTGCTGTTACTGGTCAGGCGGTTACATTAACCCTAAATGATGAAATCGACATCAGTCGTGGTGACATGATTTGTCTTAAAGATAAACCAGCACAAATGAGTAATGGCTTTGAAGCCTTTATTGTGTGGATGTCAGAGGGCGCATTGATGCCCAACAAACAATATGATATTAAATTTTCCACTCAATATACTTCTGGCAGTATTGATGAAGTATTACATCGAGTTGATGTGAATAGCCTGTCAAAAATGCCAGCAACTCACTTAGAATTAAATGAAATTGGTTTGTGTCGGATTAAAATGATCCAATCCGTTGCATTTGATACCTATCAAGTCAATCGGGAAACTGGTGCATTCATTATTATCGATAGATTATCCAATGCAACGGTTGGAGCGGGAATGATTTGCCAATCTCTACAACACGAAGATGACAATGACAGTAAAATCAGCTTGTTTGAAGTTGAATTAAATGCACTTATTCGAAAACACTTTCCACATTGGCAGGCTAGAGATATTAGCCGATTCTTTGAATAAATTGCAGTTTATTCCATGATAGATATGCTGTTAGTGTTATTGATTTTTTTAGGCACTATTTTTGCGTTAATCTTTACTCGGTTTAAAGCGGTTGAAATTTTTTCTTTCGCAGTACTCATGGGGGTTGCGATGGGAAGCCTATCCATTGAACAGCTACAATCGAGCGCAACTAACTCTAGTTTAATGATTTTAATATTATTATTTTTTTGTACCTCCGTACTTGAAAAAACCACACTTATCAATCATGTAAAAAAACATATTATTTCCCCCTCTTTAACCAGAACTTACTGGCGTCTAGTGTCTGTAACTGCATTTTTTTCTGCTTTTTTAAACAATACGGCAGTGGTTTCAACCCTAATGAGTATTGTACAAAACAATCGTAAAATCTCTCCTGCAAAATTGCTTATTCCTTTATCTTATGCCGCCATTCTGGGTGGTACGACGACGTTGATAGGTACATCTACAAATTTAATCGTCAATGGCTTTTTAGAAAAAGAAACCAACTTGAGTTTGGCATTTTTGGATTTCCTACCCCTTGGGGTATCGGTGACTTTTGTTTGTTTAGTGGTGCTGTATTTTTTATTGCCTTGGTTACCTGAAATTAGTCCCAAAAAAGGACAGACTAAAGCTTATTTCATTGAAACTTCGGCGAACGCAAACTCTAAGCTAATCGGAAGAACTGTCAGTGAAAATGGCTTAAGACATTTGGATTCACTTTTTCTTGTCGAAATTATTCGTCAGAGTAAGTTAATTAGCCCAGTTTCACCTTATGAGAAAATTGAGGGAAATGATCGACTGATTTTTTCTGGAGACGTTTCTGCTATTAACCAATTACAACAGTTTGATGGATTAGAACTTTATGCGTCAGACGATGGACTTTTAGATTCAAACTTGGTAGAAGTGATGATCTCTAGTCGTTCATCACTTATCGATAAATTGGTTAGAAAATCTGGTTTTCGAGCAAAGTTTGATGCGGCAATCGTTGGTGTTCGCCGAGATGGAGAAGAGTTGTCTGGAAAAATAGGGGATATAAAAATTCGTGAAGGAGATAGTTTGATCTTGGCTGTAGGTCAAGATTTTTATACTCGAAACAATTTAGAAAAAAACTTTTATGTTGTCAGTGACATCCCTGTGCATAAACTATTAAATGAAAAACAGTCACTCTTTGTTTTTATGGGATTTGTTGCCGTTATTTTATTCTCAGCCTTGAATGTTGTTCCTTTATTACAAGGACTGTTTTATTTTTTGGCACTATTGTTATTGACTAAAATGACCAACGGATATGAACTATCCCAAAGAATCCCCTTTCAACTTTGGATTATTATCACCAGTGCATTGTCCCTTGCTAGTATGCTAGAACAGAGTGGCGTTTTAACTCATGTGGTTGATATTGTTAAAAGCAGTCATGTGATTAACACACCTTTTCAAGCCTTAGTCGTTTTATATATAGCGACATTGATCTTAACTGAATTAATGACTAATAACGCCGCTGCTGCCTTGATTTTTCCTCTAGCCATTATTTTTTCTGAGACCTTTCAAGTGGATGTAAAACCCTTTGCCATGGCGGTTGCCATGGGAGCCAGTGCCAGCTTTATCAGCCCGTACGGTTATCAGACCAATTTAATGGTTTTTAACTTAGGTCAATACCATAAAAAAGATTTTGCTAAAGTCGGCTGGGTTATTTCCGTTTTTTATGGTTTGACGGTTATATTTTTATTACCTCATTTTTTCCCTTTTTAGCAATCTCCTAGCAGTATTCTTGATAATACTGGGTAGAATTACATTCCAATAGGGTTAGTTGTGTGTCATTATCATGATGAGAAAATCAAAGAGAAACCCATGTTAATGCCGGATTTAATTATCGATTCACCAATTGGTCAATTAGGTTTTTATATTGAACAAAATAAAATTACGCAGATTGAATTTGATGTGGATACTGATATGTCTACTCATGAACCACAGGCTTTATTCACACAAATTAAGGCGCAATTAGATCAATACTTTCTAGGTCAGTTAACAAAATTCAATTTGGCCTTTCAGGCACAGGGTACTGATTTTCAGAAAAAGGTTTGGGCGTATCTATTAACAATTCCATATGGAACCACAAAAAATTATGGCGAAGTGGCTATGGCATTGAATTCCTCAGCACGCGCAGTGGGCAATGCTTGTCGCAAAAATCCTCTCCCTTTGTTAATTCCTTGCCATCGTGTGGTGGCTAAAAAGGGGATAGGTGGCTTTTCTGGTGCCACGGCTGGGCATCAAATCGAACGTAAATTGTACCTATTGAATCTTGAATGCTTATGATCCAATTATTTTTGGATAAACTTTGGTTAGAGAAAGGATTGAGTGATAATACCTTGCAAGCTTATCGAACCGATCTTTCTTGGCTTGAACATTATTTACAGTCGAATCATAAAACCTTAAATCAAGCAACGGAGTCCGATCTCGCTGATGCTTTAGCAAAACGAGCTAAAACAACGAGCACAAGAACTCGCGCCCGATGGTTATCTGCCATTAAAAGCTATTATGGATTTGCACTTAGGGAGCGTTTAACAGATACAGATCCCACCTTAAATCTCGAAAATATTAAATTGGGACGCTATATTCCTTATGCATTATCAGAAAAGCAAATTGAAAAATTACTCGCACAGCCAGATCTAGAAACAGAAATTGGCTTGAGAGACAGAGCGATGCTAGAGCTTTGTTATGCCAGTGGTTTAAGGGTATCGGAACTTATTGGCCTAGAATTGAGCCAAATGGATATTAGGCGAGGTTTGGTGCAGATTATTGGTAAAGGGAATAAAGAAAGATTGATTCCTATGGGCGAAATGGCTCAAAATGCTATTTTGGTCTATTTGAATGATGCTAGACCTGCAATGCAGTCCCGACCCAGCAGTGATTCAGTGTTCTTAAATCGTCGAGGACAAGGGATGACTAGACAAGCTTTTTGGTATCGAATTCGCTTCTATGCCAATCAAGCCGGGATTTTTGCCCCTGTTACTCCACATAGTTTACGCCATGCTTTTGCAACCCATTTGTTGAATCATGGCGCTGATCTTAGAAGTTTGCAATTATTGTTGGGACATAGTGATTTATCGACCACACAAATATATACTGCTGTGGCGAAGGAAAGATTGAAACAAATTCACCATTTGCATCATCCAAGAGGTTGATGTCATCTGATTGTAGCTATTTATGTTATGCGTAGACGAATGAAATAATTCATTTCATTCATTTGGAGGTTGTTTTGAAATATATTATTAAAATGCTGGCATTTGCCGCTCTTTTTACTAGTTCTCTATTAGTTGCAGCACCTGAAAAGGGGACTGATGCATTTGATCAGGCGGCTATGGAGGCAATTAAATTGAAAGTTGAAGCTCGATTATCAGGTTTCAAAGTTGAAAGTATTCAGCCTGCGCCTATGGCTGATTGGTTTGAAATTGTTGCTGAAGGAGAGATTTATTACGTATCAAGATCAGCAGATCATCTTTTTACGGGACAGTTAATTGCTATTAAAGATAAGGTTGTTAATCTCACTGAGGTGAGCAAAGTGGAGTTAGATAAGCAACGCTCGCCAATGCGAGCCAAAATATTGGCTGCCATGAAAGACTCAAATTTGGTCACTTTCCCTGCCAAAGAAGAACAGCACCGTATTGATGTTTTTGTGGATGCGGATTGTGGATATTGTAGAAAGTTACATCAACATGTGGATGAAATGAACAATTTAGGGATCACCGTGCGTTATTTGGGTTTTCCTCGAGCTGGCTTGGGGACTTCATCCTATAAAAAATTAGAAACAGCTTGGTGTTCAACGGATAAAAAAAGTGCATTCGACACAGTGATGTCTGGTGCTAATCTTCCTGAAAAAATTTGTGAAAACCCCATTGCAGCTCATTATGGTTTGGTACCAAAATTTGGGATTCATGGTACACCAGCCATTATTTTATCGAATGGTGACTTGCTACCTGGTTACTTGACGCCTCCACAGTTAATGACGGAATTAACTCGTAGAGGTTTGTAATAACGACAAAGCGAATGAAAAACAGAGAGCAAGGAACCGAGCTTAAGGAAACAGGACGGCTGCAACGGGTCGTCCTTCACTTGAGAGTACCCTGTAGGTTCTACAAGCCGCTTGAGTTTTCATAACATCTAGCGTTAAGTTTAATTTAGCGCACATTATCATCCAATCTTTTGGCATCAGCATTTGTGTTTCACCTGTCCCTATGAGATAAATTTCTTGATTGAGTTGTTGAATCGCCTCAAAATGTGTTGAATTGAGCTCCGCGATAGATGATGGCAATATATCGGTCACTATTTGTTCTGGGGTGACGACGATAGGGGTAGTGTAGACTAACTCATTGATTTTTATTTCACCATGTCCGTAAGAGCGAATTTGGAAACGGGCATGATTAGGATCTTCATTAAATAACATAGACAAATACCTTAAATAGACGCACTTAAAATGATAGGTGCTTAGTTTAACAAATTTTTTTGAAAACAGGTGAAAACCAAGTGATTTACAAAACCTATGTCTTATATTGATACATTATATTTAGAGCTTCCTGGATTGTTGTCTGCAATGCATGCTGAGGACTATCAACATCCAATTACCATTTTAGATCTTCCCACATTGTCTGTGGTTCTTTCCAAGGCAGATCAGATCCCACGCAATTACTCAAGCTACTATTCTCTTGCTGATCATGAAATTTCGGGCAATTGTGATGCAAAATGGGGGACGGAGTATCTGGATTTAAGGTCGACTCATGATGAGCATCAAGAGAAAAACGGCTTTTGGTTAAGAGCTGATCCGATGATCCATCAGGCTCAAACGCTTGCTGTGCATTTGTTGGGAAATCGGCAACTTCCCCGTACCTTAAATATGACATCGTTTCAGCAAAAATTTAATCAAATTTTTGCTGAAACGATTCAATTAAGTTACCTGGAACCTTATGAAGGTTATTTGTTTTGCTCGAATCATCCTCAAGTGGAATTTATCTCACCATTACAAGCTCTTGGCAAAGATCAATTACACTGTTTTCCAAAAGGGAATGATGCCAATTATTGGAAGAAAATTATTACGGAAATTCAAATGTGGCTACATTCAATACAAGCCATGGATAGAAATCAAGAGTCTCCGTTTAACAGTCTGTTTTTATGGGGAAATCCCAACGCCTGCCTGCCTAACATTCAAGCTCAGTATTTAGTGAGCTCTTCTCATTTATTATTGGGCGCTGCTAAAAGGTTACAAATATCCCATGAAAAATTACCTGATTGCTATCAGCTTATGCAGTTAGAATCATTCAAAGATCAAAACATTCAATGTTTGCAAATTGTTGACTTAGAGCTTCTATGGTTGAGGAGACAAGGATTAGTTACAGCATGGCAGAATTACCTTCAAACATGGCAAAAATCTTGGCTTGCTCCCATGCTTGAGGCATTGAAAGCCGGTCAAGTTAAGCAATTAGCATTGGATTTAGGGAATGACTATATTTATGAATTGAGAGCAAAACACTTAAGACGCTTTTGGCGGAAAAATAAGCCCCTTGAAAAATTTTGTCATTGATTCTTTGTGATATAGGTAAAAATAAATAAGGGTAAAATGAATGAATCCAACTATATGTCGTCGTGAAACACCACAAAATTTGTTTGATTGGGACGGTCATGCATTATTGCATCAGCTTTATGCTAATCGAGGTATTGTCTGTTGTGATGATCTAGATATGGGATTAGAGAGGTTATTGCCTTACAGTTCACTCAGTAATATTGAAATGGCTGCTCATATTCTTTATTCATGCCTCAAAGAAAAAAAACGGATTGTTATTGTGGGGGATTTTGATACAGATGGGGCAACCAGTACCGCCTTAATGATAGAGGTGTTACAAGCCTTTGGGCATGAAAACTTAGATTATTTAGTGCCTAATCGCTTTGACTTTGGATATGGACTATCTCCTGAGATTGTTGAAGTCGCTGCCCAAACCAACCCGGCATTAATTGTTACTGTGGATAATGGAATTGCCAATCAAGCTGGTGTTGAAAGGGCCAATGCTTTAGGCATTCAAGTGATTGTGACGGATCATCATTTACCCCCTGATGAATTGCCTAATGCTGCAGCGATTGTAAACCCAAATTTAGTTGGAGACTTGTTTCCAAGCAAAAATATGGCGGGTGTTGGCGTGGCTTTCTACTTGTTATTGGCTTTGCGCGCAAAACTCATTCAGGAAAACTGGTTTGAAATCAATCAACGGCCGATTCCAAATATGGCCAATTGGTTAGATCTTGTCGCCGTAGGGACTGTTGCTGACATGGTGACGTTGGATGTTAATAATCGCCGTTTAGTTGAGCAAGGTCTAAAAAGAATCAGGAAAGGATATTGCAGAGTAGGCATCAAAACTTTATTAGAAGTGGCGAAGAAAAATATTTATCAAATTACCCCCAGTGATATAGGGTTTGCCATAGGCCCTAGACTCAATGCTGCTGGACGATTAGATGATATGTCGGTGGGTATTCAATGCCTGTTAGCAAAAGATGAGTATCAAGCTAGAACCCTTGCCATTGAGCTCGATCAGCTTAATCTAACACGCCGTGAGATTGAAGGCGCGATGCAACAGGAAGCTTTAGCACAAGTCCAAGAATTATTAAGCTCTTTAACGAGTGAAGAAACTCCAGAAGCCTTCTGTTTATATAACCCTCAGTGGCATCAAGGTGTGGTCGGTCTTGTGGCATCAAGAATCAAAGAACATTTTCATCGTCCTGTTTTTGCTTTTGCCAAAGAAGATGACAACAACCCTAATTGTACTAAAATCAAAGGATCTGGTCGCTCTGTATCAGGTATTCATATTAGAGATGCGCTTGCTTGGATCGATAGTCAATATCCTCATATTATTACCAAGTTTGGCGGTCATGCTATGGCTGCAGGATTGAGTCTTGATAATCGTTATTTAAAGGAATTTGAGTCTGCTTTAAAAAAGGCGATTAACATTCAATTGGGGGGACGTTTATTTAACCATAAACTATTGTCAGATGGTCAGCTAGACTCAAAATGGTTGAGTTTAGAGACTGCAGAGATCCTTAAAATGGCAGGCCCTTGGGGGCAAGGTTTTCCTGAGCCTAGTTTTGATGGTGAATTTAAAGTGGCTACACAAAAAATCGTGGGAGCTAAACATGTGAAACTTATTTTGCAAACAGACTCTGGAATGGCGGTTGATGCGATTGCCTTTAATATTGATCCATTAATTTGGTCAAATACTGTGCAAAAAGTTCGAGTGGTATATCGACCCGAGGTGAATGAATTTCGAGGCGAGAAAAGCCTACAGTTAATGATCCAGTATATTGAAATTTTGGCTTAGTTTTTCAACATGGTTTTTCGAAATCGTTGGTAAATTGAATAGGAGTCCCTGATGGAACCGGGCAAGATCACACTTATAAGTTATAAAAACACATCTCTTGTGTCTAGGAGCCTGTCCGAGAATAGACTGATCTACTGCGGCCAAGCCTGATTGGCCAGATTTTCCGATGAATTTCGTTAAATAGAGTGACTATTCGCCTCAATCCATCGAAAAATCTGACTCAAACAGACTTGCCCTCGCTACGATCGCTATTCTCGGACAGGCTCCTAGACTCGTCACATTTAAAGCAAGGGGCGGGATGTTTTACCGAGAATTGCTGCTCGCCAAGACTCGCGGTGTTTAAAGTCATTAAAAACGGGTAGAATAATAGTCTGTAAAAAGTTAGTACGCTAATACAGTTACTGACTTTTAAACCTGAGATAAGTGACCTGGTTAGGAGAATAAATTGAATTCAATTGAACAATGTTTTATGAACGTTAGACAAATACTACAGAATTTGCCTGCAAGTTGGGTCGAGTTAACGACGCATCGTTTAGATATATACAATGAAGCACTGGCCAAATCAGAGTTTTTGGAGCAATTGAAGGAGCAATTGTCTACAGGGGATTATTTGGTTGAGGCTTTGGAGCAACTTCCCACGGCTTATGACTATATTCGTTTAGGGCATCAGTTATCCAGCATTTTAGAATGGGTTTTAGCTGAATTAAATGGCTTATCTTCAGAACAGGTGATTACCTTTTCTTCTAAGACGATGCCAATTTTGGCTTTTTTACGCAGAAATGCTTTAAATGGTGAACCGACTTTCATTTATTACGATACCGATAATTCTCCATTAATTGATATTCCAAGGTTAGAGCAAGTCTATGGTTATCAGGTCAACCTGCATAAAATCAAGAATGTTTCTGAAATAGCTCCACATGTGAGAGGAAGCGTTATCTTTGTCACAAAATTAGCTTATAACCAGTCATTGAAAGTCAATGCTAATGTGGATGTGACGGTGAATATTCATCCGGATTATGGAAGTGCTTTATTTGTTCATAATACCCAGCTCCCAAATCTAGTGAAAGATATTCAACATGTAAGACGGCGTGAAACTATTGCGATGACACCTATTCATGCTTTAAATGTGTTGTACGAGATGGTGAATGATGATCAGAGTATTCCCCAAAAATATCAACCTGATGTATATAAACCTGAAGTTTTTAATACCATAGCTGATTGTATTAAGGAAAATACCGGCTCTGTGTTGATGCCTTTGATCGCATCAAGTGGCCTTTCGATACAGTATGCCATTATGATGGGGTTGGTAGAAAATGCTATGAAACAATACCCTGAAAAGCCCATTAAAATCATTTTACCACCCAATTGTTATGGGGGAACAAACGACCAAGCTAGACGTATAGCAGAGCTAATTCCCAATGTAGGGATTGTTGATCTCTATGTGGATGGTGGCCAAAATTTAGTTGCAAGTCTAGAGGTTGTCTTAAGTGAAGTTGGCATGAGTGACGGTTTTCCTATTGTGCTTGCTGAAATTCCAACCAATCCTCGTGTTGAAGTCCCCGATATGAAGCAATTAGGACAAGTTTTAGGCGCAAAAAGAAAAAATCACAAGGGGGGGTTGGCAGTTGAACCCGTGTTTATGGTTGATCAAACTTTTTGTCCTAACGTCAAATTGTTGCATCAACAGAGTGAATTGGTCGCAGTGAAAACCATCTCTTTTTCTAGCGGTTCAAAGTTTCCCAGTGGAGGCCGTTGTATTGCGGGTTATTGTGCCGCCAATGATAGCGCTAAGGGGTTAATGGAGATTATCTCAAAGCATCTCCTATTATCCGATAATAGTGCAGTTCCACATCAGCTGGTCACTTTGGCTGAGAATATGCCTTCCATGCCTGATAGGATTAGAAAAGCCTATCATAATGCAAGACAGTTTGTTCAGCATATTCAAAGTGTATTGCCTCAATCTAAAATTTATTTTGTATCGGAGGAAATTGCCTCACAGGGTTTCACACCCTCTGTGTTCTCCTTAGATTTACCTGCAACAGGAGGAACGAAACATGAACGTGATGAAAACCAAAAAATTCTGAATAAAAAATTGATTCATTTTATGATCACAAATCATCCTAATGATTGTAAAAATTGCGTTAGTTACGGTCAACTTAAAGGTTGTTACTGGACAATTCCTGCGACATCAACCCAAGGCACAACCAAAGAACACGATAAGGACTATGTTGTGCGTGTTGCCCTTGCTCCAGATGTAGATGTTGAACTATTATCCTCATCATTTACTGAGTTTTGTCGGCTTGAAAATTTAATTTAATCACACCAGAAGATGCTGCGCATCTTCTGGTGTGATCAAACACTATTTTTTAAGAATGAAAATATGGGTAACTATTCGTTTTTAAAACCTAGTGTTATAAAATAAATCTGGTAAGAAAATGATGTTTCTAAAAATAAAAAATAGTGAATTTTTCACAAAAAAAAGTTGTAAAACGCTACTGATCCAATCGTAAATAAGCGTTAGTATTCATTTGAGGGTGAGTGTTTTAAATATTAAATACTGACCGAATTAGGAACCCTTAACTTGGAGAAAGAAATGAAAAAGCGCATCATCTCATTATTATTTGTTGTATTCATCCCATCTCTTTTAACCATCTCAGGTTGCACTTCAAATGGTTATATTGGAAGGACGCAAGTAGCTGATTTGAATTATATGAATAAAGTCAATAAAGCTGCTCATCAAAGCCAAACTAAGGTCATTTGGATTAATCCTCCTCAGAAAAAACCCAATCGCGAGTAGTTTTTCCTAAACAATCAAGGTCGCTATGGCGTCCTTGAATACGACAGAAGATGAGCAGCATCTTCCAGTAGATCCAGACCTTTAGTTGGAACAGTGCTGTAGCCGAAGCTTCGCATTGCAAAGCGGGCGCAGCCAGGCAATACGGTGCATTAGTTTGGGAGAGGGGCAGATCTCTTCCAAACCGAGTGGATTGAGAATGCACGACATCCTTATTACTTTTCCTTTAACCAATAACGGCTGGCAACGGGCAATATGGTGATGGCTGCTATCATGGATGAGCCGACAGCAACAGATAAAGCGAGGGAAGATTGGCAAACAACTGTCCCTCTATACCATTCATCAATAAAATGGGTAAAAAAATGGCCACGCTGGTGACTGTGGATGCCAACAAAGCACCTGTTACTTGAATAGCCCCTCTTAGCATTTGCTTTATGATTGTGTAATCCCGTTGCCCGCAAACGTATAATATTTTCTTGAACAATAATGGCTGCATCTAATACCATAAGATCGCAACAGCCAATCTACCCAATGAAATAAGGTTAAGACTTCAGTCAAAGACATTGGGTGCAGATCTTTTGATACGACGAAATTATATTTAATTTTCAATTAGTTAGATATTTCATTAGAAAATAAGGAGCCAGTTTGCAATACTTATGAAGTCTTCACA
>Ga0210032_1000873_pt1 | contig 19024 bp, 14 predicted proteins | sample CryGeyCG2114_250_2_FD_185458 | JGI IMG/M metagenome (GOLD analysis project Ga0210032, IMG submission 185458) | Groundwater microbial communities from aquifer - Crystal Geyser CG13_big_fil_rev_8/21/14_2.50 (SPAdes) (version 2) | ecosystem: Environmental > Aquatic > Deep subsurface > Groundwater ... | reverse complement strand
CTCTGTGCTCTCTGTGTCCTCTGTGGTTCATTGATCTTTAAAATCTTTAAAAAACTATTTACCACCGAGGCACAGAGGACACCGAGAAAATATTGATAACTGGGTTAATTATATATTTTTTCAGTAATACTCACATGCAGTCCTATCCATTCATTGTAATGCTCTAGCTAATATACGACTAAACCTCTGTGCTCTCTGTGTCCTCTGTGGTTCATTGATCTTTTAAGGTTTTAATTCCCTCTTCTTTCTCTAGCTTGTTTATCTTGTGTCACTTGGTTACACCAATCTAAATTTTCCAAGTACCATTCAACTGTTTTTCTTATGCCTGTTTCAAAAGACTCTTGGGGTTTCCACCCTAGTTCTTTTTGGATCTTTCCTGCGTCAATGGCATAACGGGTATCGTGCCCTGGTCTGTCCTTTACGTAGGTGATCAAATCTTGGTATTGATTAACCTTCAAATGATCAGCAGGCTTAAGCTCATCTAATAAACCACAGATAGCTTTGACGACCTCAATATTTTTCATTTCATTATGGCCGCCCACATTATAAGTCTCCCCAACCTTACCTTCTAAGACCACTTTCAGCAAAGCTCGGGCGTGGTCTTCTACATAGAGCCAATCTCGAATTTGTGAACCATCACCATAAATCGGCAAAGGTTTACCTTCTAACGCATTGAGAATAATAAGAGGGATCAATTTTTCAGGAAAATGAAAGGGTCCATAATTATTGGAACAATTGGTTTGAATGGTGGGCAATCCATAAGTCTTGTTCCAAGCTCTAACCAGATGATCTGAGGATGCTTTCGATGCAGAGTAAGGGGAATTGGGTTGATAGGGGGTATCTTCTTGAAAAAGATCCGTGTCACCTAAACTGCCAAATACTTCATCTGTAGAAATATGATGGAATCTAAAGCTTCGTTTTTTATCAGTCGCCAGATTTTCCCAATATGTTTTCGCTTCATTCAGCAAAACGAAAGTACCAACAATATTCGTTTGAATAAACTCAGAGGGTCCATCAATAGAGCGATCAACATGGGACTCGGCGGCCAAATTCATGATGATATCAGGTTGAAATTGTTGAATTGCAACAGACACATCTTGTTGATTGGCAATATCACCTTGAATAAATTGATAGCGTTCATTATCAGAAACTGAGTTCAATGAGATCAGGTTCCCTGCATAAGTTAATTTATCAAAATTTAGCACCCAATGAGGGGTGTGATGAATAATCTCACGAATCAAAGCCGAACCGATAAATCCAGCACCACCAGTAATGAATATTTTTTTGCTCATGGTTTCCATTCTTTGAAAGTAAGAGAGGCTTTTTAAAAATGATATCTTCATTATAGCCTATCGAAGCCAAGCCATTCCCCAAAATGACTCAACATTTTATTAGATGTATGCAATATATTGAAAGTATGCTTCTAATTTGGCCCGCCCTGCAAGATTCGAACTTGCGGCCTTCCCCTTAGGAGGGGGACGCTCTATCCAGCTGAGCTAAGGGCGGGTAAATACCCAATGTTTCTCAAATACAATCAGGCAGAACCCTGTATTTTGAATTGTCGCGGATATAATATGCGCGGTATTTTATCATAGGAGGACTAGGGATGCGACTTTTCTCTAGATATACCCAGGGCAATCGAGCAAATGGTCAGACCAGAAAAGTTTAAACTATCACCTTATGCTATAAAACTGGTCACTCCCCCAGTTTGCCTTATTTTTCCTAAAACCTCTGTGCTCTCTGTGTCCTCTGTGGTTCATTGATCTTTAAAATCCTTAAAAACTATTTACCACCGAGGCACGGAAAACACCGAGAAAATATTGATAATTGGGTTGAGTCTATATTCCCTGCAATACTCACCTTTAGTCCTATCCATTCATTGTAATGCTCTAGCTAATATACAACTAAAACCTCTGTGCTCTCTGTGTCCTCTGTGGTTCATTGATCTTTAAAATCTTTAAAATCTTTAAAAAACTATTGCACCACCGAGGCACAGAGGACACCGATAACATATTGATAACTGGGTTGAATTTATATTCCCAGTAATATTCACCTGTAATCCTATCCATTCATCGTAAGGCTCTAGCTAATATACGACAAAAACCTCTGTGCTCTCTGTGTCCTCTGTGGTTCATTGATCTTTAAAATATTTAAAAAACTATTGCACCACCGAGGCACAGAGGAAGCATTGATCTGATATTTTACAGCAAATTCATCTTGTTTAATAAAAACAGCCGTTAGTTTACTTGGTGCAGACTCAATGGTAAATATTTTGAGTAATGTTGGAAATCTACGTCGTTTGTGTATATTTTCATTTTTAGTCGCACTGAAACTGCACATATAAAAAAGTCGGTATGAGATCCTTGAATTCCATTTTTCCTACAAAGGTTAGAGTATTCTGCAGCAACCTCATAATCAGCATCTATTATTGGCTCATTAGGAAAATATCTCAGTTTATCCCTTAGTTTCATGTAACTTTGAACTTCGCTATATCCAGATAATAGCTCCTGTCTTATTGCGCCAATTATTTTGGCTCTATTTTCATCGATAAGGTTACTGAGTTCCTTGGCAACCTTTGTTTCGGTGATACTCTTTCTTCTAAAAGCAAGAGACCACATACAGGTATCTATAATTACCCCGCTCATTTGCGGCCTTTTTTATAGTCATAGTCCTTGTCACAAGGTAAAGAACCAAAAAGTTCTGTAATCTCCCGTTGCTTACGACGCTGCACGAATTCAGTAAGCGCCTGATTCACAGTATCTTTCTTTGTATTCAAACCACTTATTAGCAAGGCTTCTTCAAGAAGTTCTGTATTAATAGCAAGGTTAGTCGCCATATTCACACCCCAATCTACACGTTTACTTACACATGTTAGCACGCAAAATCAACAAGTCAATCTGAAAACACTTACTGGTTATGAACTTATACCAGATATCCCACATCAGTTTTAAAAATAAATCTGCTGATATTTTTTCCAAACAATGAAGGACTATTAAAATATCAGCCTGTGGTTCATTGATCTTTAAAATCTTTAAAAACTATTGCACCACCCGAGGCACAGAGGACACCGAGAAAATATTGATAATTGGGTTGAGTCTATATTCCCTGCAATACTCACCTTTAGTCCTATCCATTCATTGTACTGCTCTAGCTAATATACGACTAAACCTCTGTGCTCTCTGTGTCCTCTGTGGTTCATTGATCTTTAAAATCCTTAAAAACTATTTACCACCGAGGCACAGAGGACACCGAGAAAGTATGATTTCAGTGATTGTTGTGGCTATTGGATCATATCTACCTGAATATGATTAGTTTTTCGTGATCTAGCCCTGTAAATATACCCGTAAGTTGCTTGAGTTTGGTTAACAGACTGTAGTTCACAGAGAGTAGTTACCACACAAAATTGATCTGTATCACAGTCAATACCTTTCAATGAGATAAAATAGTCCATAACTTATCTCATTTGGCGTAATCTCAGATGAGAATCCTCCTTTTTCAACTTGTTGGTTATCATGAAAGATCAGTTTATTGCTGAACACCATATTTATCAATTACTGCAACAGGTAGGCATCAATACGCCCAAGCATGTGTTTTGGGATCATCATAACTTAGCCTCCTTAAAGTCTGCACTACTGGGTAGTTTTACCGATAACAGCCCCGTGGTACTTAAAGGTATGGCCGATAATTTATGGCACAAGTCAGAAAATGGCGCTTTGCACTTTACATCATTTCAGTATGAAAAAATTATGGATGACTCCATTCAAATGCAACAGCGTGTCTCTTCTCAGTTTGATTGGATTGGCTCATTGCTCACTGAAAAGGTGAACTTTAAAACAGCTCAAGGTGCTCCTTGTGAAATATTTGTGAGTATTCAACGAGATAAATGCTGTGGTTCCATTATTCATATGGGGTTTGGAGGCGTTCTTGCAGAGGATTGGGCCAAACAATTAAAAGATCCTATTTTATTATGGCCAACTTCAGTCTATCAACCACAAGAAGCTTTGCAAGAACTAAAAAACCATTGGTTGGGAAAAATCCTATTAGGACAAACACGTTTAGATAAACCACTGCTCAATGAGAAAGCCCTATTTGAGTTTTTAATCCAGCTTTGGTCTCTCGATGAAATCATGGAAAATAACCATATTCAACTCATCGAAGTGAATCCTTTTGTGGTTGATCAACAGGGAGAGTTAGTGGCTTTAGATGGCGTGGGGCTTATAAGTGAAAACAGTCACCAGGAGTCCTGTTCAGTACCATTTGAAGACCAAAGTTTTTTACATCCTAAGCGTATCGCTTTGGCAGGTGTTTCAGATAAAAAAGGCAACATTGGTCGTATGATTTTGGAAAATATCGCCCATTCCAAACTACAGCATGAAAACATCCTGATCATCAAGCCCGATAGAGAAACCTATCAAGGATATCACTGCCTAACTTCAGTTGAAGATCTACAAGCAGTTCCGGTTGATGTACTTATTTTAGCCTTACCAGCTAAAATAACCATTGAGATGATTGAACAGCTTTGCCATCAAAACACCGCTTACCAAATAAAGGGCACAAAAGTCGTTTATATTGTAGCTGGTGGTATCGGTGATGGAGCAGATCTTTTAGGCTATGGAGATAGACTAAAAAAATTCATCCAACAAAAGCGCGCTAACAACCAATGGTGTCCAGCGATTGTAGGCCCCAATGGATTAGGGATGTTATTATCGCCTCTTCAACTAAATACCTTGTTTATTCCGCAAAAAAAGCTCAATGTAAAATTTTCTGAAAACTCACATGTGGCCTTAATTAGCCAAAGTGGTGCCTTTCTAATCACTAGACTCTCTCGTAACTCCAATTTAAGCCTTAAATATGGTTTTTCTATTGGCAATCAGATGGATATGAAAATGTCTGATTTCATTGCTTTGATGTATAGAGACAAATCCGTTAGGGTTCTAGGTTTATATGTTGAAGGATTTGTGGAAGGGGATGTTTGCGCTATATCAAAATTAGTCAAACAATTTCGACAACAAGATCGACATGTGATTATTTATAAAGGGGGACGCTCACTATTAGGTCAAACTGCCGCTGCAGGTCATACCGGCGCCATGACTGGTGATTATTTGCTTCAAAAACGCCTTCTTGGAAAGGCTGGATCGGTGATGGTAGAAACTTTCAATCAATTCAATACGGTATTTAAATGGATGACAGCTTATCCTGATCTAAAAGAACTGGGTAAACTCGCTATTATTACCAATGCTGGTTATGAAACCGTGGGGAGTGTTGATAGTTTAGGGGACAATGACAGCCATGTTCTTTATACTTTGAATGATGAGAACAGAAAAAACTTAACTAAAATTCTTGAAAGCCATCAACTGAATGGACTTGTCTCTCCCTGTAATCCACTCGATTTAACCCCCATGGCCAATGAAAAGGCCTATTATGATTGCATTGAAGCCTTATTCAAATTTGGTGCGGGGGTGATTATTGTAGGCTTGGTGCCCTTGTCTGAACAATTGGATACTTTCCAATTGAGCGAAGCTGAACAATTTGCCCTCAGACTGAAAAAGCTCGCACAGCAAACACAGAGCTTGATCGGTATTGTGATAGATGCAGGAGTCCCTTATCAACAGTATAAGGCCGTTTTTGAAGAGCAAGGGTTCCCAGTTTTTGATGGCATGGATATGGCGATCTTAGGTATCAATGTATTAAAAAATTGTAATTGACCTAACCTCTTGTTATACCCTCACATCTATACCCACCAACTGAGATAAATTGTCCAAAGAGCCAAAGCCTGAAACAGATTGGTAGGTATTCACTGCTGAACTCGGTGATTGTCTTAGTATTCTTTGTGTGGTCGCTAACTTGACATCATTAGATTGAACTGAGGAAGTGATAGCTAAACTCGAGGTGTTTTTAGAAGCTCTATCAACCACATTTTCTGGTGATTTCAAGGCATTAGTATTTTCTTCCCGCTGTTTTTTAGGGGAGGATAAAGGTACCAAATATTGGTATGATGATGAAATACCAGTGACCGACAAATCAATCTCCAATCACAATGGATCGAAAGACTTAGCAATAAGGATGATTAAAACCTAAAAGAATAAGTCCCCCAAAAAATAACTCCAAATTTTAACTCAGCAAGATTCAAGCCGCTCTTTTAACCGTTCTTGTATAGTATCCGCAACCTTATCTCTTAGATATAACGCCTGTAAATTTGCCGCGTCAACGGCAAGTTCTTGCCGTCTAGCGGCAATTTTTGTCAACCAATCGGCCTGAGGTAATAAAATCTCCACGAGATTTTCAGTTGAAAAATTTAACTGCTGTTGAAGCTTTTCTGAATACTGCCCCCAACCTGTTCCTGCAAAAAGCCAACTTTTATCAATAGTTAAACCCTGAAACGGAACCTGTTCTGGCGCAAAAACGCCCGCCTCTTGTAAAGGAGTGACTTTAGCTTGAGACACATGAAAACATCCCCAATACACTTCATCCATTCGTGCATCCATGGCAACCGCTACTTTAACATCTTCAAGTTCGGCATTTTTAGAGAATGCTTGAGAAGCAGCTCCATAGGCTAAAATTTCTAAGGTACTTAGAGGTATGACTGGTTTTTGCAGTGCATAAGCCAGACCTTGCACCACAGAAATAGACAAACGAACACCAGTAAAAGCACCGGGACCAATACTCACGGCAAAGGCATCTAAATCCCCTAAAGCTAAATGATGTTCTTCCAGTAAGGAGTCAATCATGGGTAAAATGAGTTCGGCATGCATTCTTGGAGAAATTTGATGCTTGAGATAAGTCGCACCATCTATCCTAAGCGCTACGGAACAAGCCTCTGTAGAGGCATCAATGGCAATCATTTTTCGTATAGATTTCATCTGTCTTTTTGAAAGTCCTGTGAATAGGAAAATGGTTTAAACTAATTGCTTAAAAAATGCTGAAACAACGTCCCAATCTCTGGTTCTTTTAAAAGGAGGAAGGCTGGATAAAAATTGTCCGCCATAGCGACGGCTGGCTAATCTGGGATCTAAAATTACTAACACGCCCCGATCGGTTTCTGTTCGAATCAGCCTACCTGCCCCCTGCTTTAAGCTGATTATAGCATCCGTCAGTTGAAATTCCTGAAATGGATCTCGACCCTGTGAACGTAAATAATCTCCTCTAGCTTGAAGTACGGGATCTGATAATGATGAGAATGGCAGTCTATCAATAATCACTAAGCTCAAATCCTCACCAGCCACATCAATCCCCTCCCAAAAACTACTGGTAGCAATTAAAACAGCATTATCTGAATCACGAAATTTCTTCAGTAGCTCAGCTTTAGGCAATTGGCCTTGTATCAACACCTGATGATTATCTAGATCGGTTAAACTACGAGAGATTTTATCGAGAGCCCGATAGCTTGTGACCAGAATGAAGGCCCTGCCTCGACTCATTTCCAGCAAGGGTGATATATGGCTACTGACTAAGTTTTCAATTTTCACTTCATTTGGTTCAGGCAAATCCCTCGGCATAAACAGTAGTGATTGTTCTGGATAGTTAAAGGGGCTTTGTAAGATCATGCTTTCGGCATTGTCTAATGACAACTCATCTAAAAATCCAGCGAGACTGTCACCCACACTTAATGTGGCGGAGGTAAACACCCAACTTGCTTGTTGATGCCTTTTCATCAAAGCACTTAACTCTTTTTTGATTTCTAAAGGGGTGCGGCTGATGGAAAAGCTCTTATTGAAGGTTTCAATCCATTGCACCTGATCAAGAGATGGCTTTTGCGATAAGCGTTTTAACAACTGATGTAAACCTTGAGTCCTTGTATAGCAACTATCCAGTCCTGGACTTCTACCCAATTGTGGCTTTATCACAGATTCTAAATCAGAGAGTTGCTCAATCACTGCTTGAATCATTTCAGTGATTTCTGACTTACTCTGCCAAAATCGCCAATTTTCTCGTTTATTTTCTTCACCAAAAATAAGACGCCAGTCTAACAGCTGTTTTTGGATCTGTTCGGCAATGCTTTGGATTTGTTTGCAATCAGACAGATTATTCACATATTCAATCACCAAATCCTGAGCCAGATTTTTTAATTGATTAGAAGAGAATCGATCGCCTAGAAATGATCGAGCAATATCGGGTAATTGATGGGATTCATCAAAGACCAACACCTCTGCCTGAGGCAAAATATCACCAAAGCCCTCTTCTTTTAAACTGAGATCGGCATAAAATAAATAATGATTGACCACAACCAAATCGGCCTCTTGAGCTACTTTTCGCGCATTCACCAAAAAACAGTCTTCATAATCAGGGCAACCACTGCCTAAGCAATTATCTGCACTGCTTGTCACCATGGGGATTAAAGGAGAATCTTCATTCAACCCAGAACCATCCGCAATATCTCCTGATGGGGTGGATTTTGACCAAGCTTTGAGATGTTGCAACTGCGAAGCCAGCTGTCTTGATTCTAATAATCCTTGCGAAAGCGACTGTTCCAGTCGAAATAAACATAAATAATTGGCGCGGCCTTTGAGCAAAGCCACATGGTGAGGTAGATCCAGGGTTTTTAATACCAAGGGTAAATCACGGTGGAAAAGTTGATCTTGGAGGTTTTTAGTGCCTGTTGAAATAATGGTTTTACGCTTGCTGAGTAAAGCAGGAATCAAATAGGCAAGGGTTTTACCTGTGCCTGTCCCCGCTTCTATCGCTAAATGACCATTTTTTTGTAGACATTCTTCAATAGCATGAGCCATTTGTTGTTGGATAGCTCTAGTCCTAAATCCCTCCAATGTCAGTGCAAACGGTCCCTGCTCGGACAACGTCCAATTACTTTCGCCCATCAGTTGTTCCTAGCTTAGCTAAATTTATTCATTAGAATCAGAATTAGATTCAGGTTGCCACAACTGAGTAGATAAACTTTGAAAACGCCCCACGGTTAAAGCGCCTCTGGGGTTTGACTTAACATTCACAACAGGTTCAAGCACCTCGCGTGAAGCTTCTAAAATAACGGTAGGTTGATACATTCCATTAAATAACACCAATAAAACCGCATCCCATTGTCCACCAAGATTAATCTGCCCTACTCTTTGCCCTTTTTTCTCATCACCAAAAAGTACTCGGCCTTTAATCTGATACTTTTTCCCATCTTTGATGGCATCAATACCTGCAATTTTCTCTTCTGGTGTCTCAAGTTCGAGTAACCGAATAGCATCATAATTGGCTAAATCCGCTGTCACAGGCAATGTTTGCCCTGTTGTTTTACGGTATTCTCCAGCAAGTTTTCGAGTTTCACTCATTAACTTATCTAGATCATAAATTGTCATTGAAAACTCTCATCTATGGTTTAGAGCTATAAGTTTATCCTGTTTGGTATAAGAATCAACTATATATGATTATCCTATGGTGATATTTCTCTATATAGGTGAGCTATGCAGCTTATTTCCCCTGTTTCGCCAAACAGGAGAAATAAGAGAAATGGTTCAGTGTAGCACTTCTGGTTTCACCGAAAGCTCTTTTAGATCTTGAAGTACAGGCTGGAAATCTTTATTTTTTTCTGCAGCAATAACATAGGCATTGGCATATTGCTCAACAGCCTGAGATAAATTGCCTTCGTTTTTTAAACGTTCAGCCATTTGTTGATATTTTACATCTTGATCAGAGAAAAATTGTTGTAATTCTTCACCTATTTTTTGAGAAATCATATGGGTTAAGGAGTCAAGAATTTCTATATCTGAAGGAATTTCCACAAAAACACTTTTTTGGACAAATTCACCAATGGATAAACCTTCTATGCTATCACCACTGTGTTCTTCAGATTGAGAGATTGTATTACTGGAAATTACTTTGGCGGAAGATGCATCGATAATTCGATAAGAAACTGTTTCTAAACCCACTTTCTTGTGATGATCCAGTTGTAGGGTCACGTCTTCATATTGAGGTTCACTCAAAAATTTTGGGGGTGCTTCACCTTTTTTAGAACTTTTTTCCCACGCTTCATAAGCTGGGTTACTCACATCTTTATGGGAAGTAACTACACGATGTTTATCTTGAGACTTGTTAATGGATGAGTCCACGCGACTGGTATCTATATTCCCTTCAATAAAGTAATCAGCAACAGCGAGATGCGCTGAATCTTCATCCTTTTTGAGTTGATTTTCTCTTATCACATTCTCTAACTGTTCTCTTTCCACCAATCTCACATCATGGGATAAATTGTCTAATAGGTAGCGGGTAAGGCGTGAACTGATCACGCTGCCTTGAGAATTAGCATCTGCTTGGTTAGAAAATGCAGAAATACTGACGCCTTTGATCCCTTGCAATTTTACTTTGGATAAGGATTCTCTAAGCGCTTTGGTCAGATCAGGATAGTCAGGACGAAACTCCTCTATCATCTTCAAATGAGCTAAAGCCAGCCCATATCTTTTTTGCTGATTGGCCTTTTGATGGAGTTTAAAAATCGCTTCAAGAAATAAGGTTTCTTCTTGGGAATGGACGGTGTCCTGCAATTCGAGGGTAACAAAAACATCTTTGGATTTTTTGAGTAGGGGGTAGGCAGCCTGATAATCTTTTTTTGTTATCGCATCTTTGGAGCGACCGCTAAAATAACCAGCGACTAATTTTGCCATGGGTTTAACGACTTTCGCGATCTCAGGAAAATAGGGTTTATCGACATTCTCCATGAGCAGATCATAAGCCTTATCAACATCCCCCATCTCTACAAAACCATTAAATTTGGCATCAAATTCACTCACCTCTATTTGGGTAAAACGCATTTGCAAATTTTGATAATCAGGCGCAATTGATTTCACTAGCTCAAAATGTTTTTTCGCTTCATCAAAATTTAATTGATCAAGCTGTTGCAATCCATTTTTGTATTCAGACAGCACTATCTCTTGCTTTATTTCATTCGCAGCATTGACATAATCCTGATTATTCCCAGCGACACTCATTGCATCCTGTAAAAATCCAAGTTGCTCTATGGGATGATTAACAGATGCCTCAGCCGATTTAAATTGTTTTTGAATATAAAGGTTTGTTTTCTCCAACTCATCCTGAAGAAACTGCTGATATTTTTGAGTGTTTTCTGCATTTAACAGGGCTATTTCATGAGGTAATGCATCCAAACCCGGGATTTTATCTAATGGAATAAATCCATTCAAATTCCTGGAGCTTTCAATATTTCTAACAAGCCGATCAATTTTTAGTTGAGAAAGCAGTTTCCGAGCCTTCTCTAATAACGCTGGATTTTTTTTACCTTGCTTCATCTCAGTTAAAAGCCCTTGATAAAAAGACTCCAGTTGACCTGTGGCAATGGCCTGATCGAGTGATTTATTATCGTATATTTGGCCAGGTGCCGCGCAAGATGCAAGCATAACCAAAATTATTATTTTAATCAGAAAATGTAGATATTGAGTGTTCATTATTTTTTACCCTGATTATTTTTGTTCTGTAAAAGCTTCGTCAAAGAGCTTCTTCATATTATTATAAGACTCCTGATACTGGAGAGTTAACACCTCGTCTCCTTGAGCACCTTTTAGATGTTTTTTGGCATCCGCTAAAATGGTTTCTATGCCTGCTTTAGCCTCTTGATTCCCAGACTGTATCGATAACACATTTAAATATTTTTCAAAAGCATTATTATTACTGGGAGGTGCGATTCGTCCAGCTAAAATTGCTTCTTTAGCATTTTTTAATAAGGCATTTACTCTTAATTCTAAAAGAGGGTCTGAACTTGCTTTATTCTCATTCGAGTCAATTTTTTGAGTGATAGAATCAGTCTCCATCTCTGATGTTTTTTCTGAAGAAGATTCACTTAAACTAGCTTTAACCTCAGATTTTGTTTCATTATTTAATGCTAGAGCTTTTTGTTGCTGATTGTAACTTTCTTGAGCTTGAGCTAGTTGGTTATCTAAAGCATTAAATCCCTCATAGTTCTTATTAATGCTCTTTATTTTTTCAAGATCCTTTCTTGCACTAATAAAATGCTTTCTGGCAATATCACTTTGGGTTTTAGTCACATAAAAATTAATGAGGTCATCGAGCCCTTTTTTGGCGTCAGGATTACTATCATCCAACAGCAAAACTTTTTGGTAATAAAATAGTGCGCTGTTTTCAGGCTGAGTGAGTCGTTGTGCTGTCACAGCATCTTTGGCTTGTTGTAGTAAAATTTCGATGTTTTTTTGCTGAATCATTTGTTCATTTTCTAATTTTAGCTGTAATTGCCTAGCTACTTCTTGCTGAATTTTTTCATCGTTCAATTTCTTGGCATAATCCAATCGAGCAGCTTCTACAATTTTTTGAACTTGTTCCATCTCGGCTGGCTCATAATTTAATTTTTTAGCTTCATTTATAGCATTTTGTGCTCGATAAAAATCATGCTGATCGGCATGTTTTTCAGCAAGTTGTAGATATTGATGTGAAATGGACTGCAATCCTTTCTGGATAGCCTGATTCTTTGGATCAATTTTTTGAAGTTGTTGGTAAAAAACCATGGCCTTTAATAAATTAGCCTCTGAGACATCTTTGCTATTGACCTGTTCCATTGCTTGGTTTTCCAGCAATTGTACGGACTCTTTAAACTGTTGTTGTTTGTCAGCTAAGGCCTGTTCATTTCGTTGCTGTTGCGCTCTACCACTGATTTCATTGACCCAAGTATCTAAAAGAGGCATATAACCTGGTTGTAAATAGGAAAAAGCCAAGGTAGCGATAACCAACATCACCAAACTAACAACCACCTTGGGTAATATTGATTTTTTAGGGGGGACAATCATCGTACCCTGACTATTATTACGCGCATTGGGGTAATAGGGCCGATCATCTTCATGGGTCACAATAGGACTATTGAAATCTATGGCATCATCGCCAGCGCCACTTTGTGGATTTAACTCTAAGGCTTGAGCAAAATCCCTACCACTCTGAAATCTTGAGATGGGTTGTTTGGCCATGGCTTTGTTGAGAAAGCCTTGAAAGGCAGAAAAAGCCTCCGGTAAGGATGGAATAGGCTCAGTCACATGTTTAATACCAATAGCTAAGGAATCATCGGCCTCATAGGGTACTTTTCCAGCAAGCATTTCATAAAAAATCACCCCTAAACTGTAGAGATCGGAACGGTGATCCGTTTTCTTCCCTCGCGCTTGTTCTGGACTCATATAACGCGGTGTGCCTACCGCTGATCCAACCTGAGTCACTTGAGTGGATGACTCATTACATTTAGCAATACCAAAATCAGTGATCACTGGGTTTTGCTGGTCATCAAAAAGGATATTTTCTGGTTTAATATCTCGATGTACATAACCTTTGGCATGAGCAAAATCTAAAGCCATTGCCACTGATTTAATAATAAATAAGCAATCTTTTAAACAAAGCCCCTGTGTGATTCTATCCTTTAAATCACCATTAGCATGATATTCCATGCTGATATAATTAATATTATCCAACTGTCCCACATCATAAACCACCACGATACCAGGATGTTTTAATTTGGCGACAATTTTAGCTTCGCGATTAAAGCGTTCGGTGAAACTTGGATCAAGCATTAACAATGGAGACATGACTTTCAATGCCACTTCTCTCTCCAGTCCCAGATGATTAGCAAGATAAACTGTTGCCATCCCCCCTTGACCAAGCTCCTTGATAATTTTATAACCTGGTATCTCTATCATAAATCCCAAATATAAATGCTGTTGAATGTGAAATTTTTTATTGTTTTTTTAAGTTATTTTTTTGGACAATATACTCTTAACTCTATCTAGATAACCACTTTTACCCTTTGTATCCTGACTATCCATCAAGGTTTTGATCAAAATAACACTAATATTGTCATTTCCCCCAGCCTTATTGGCAGCGTCAACCAAGTTTTTTGCAACGCTTTGCAAGGGCTGAAAAGGGTCGATCAAGGCAGCAATTTCATCATCCGTCAGTTCATTATTAAGGCCATCACTGCAAAGTAAAATGATGCTCTCTTTCTTGAAATCTCCACGCAAAGAATCTACCTGAATAGTCGGAAGTTGAGAAGCCCCTAAAGATTGAAGAATCAGATTTTTTTTGGGGTGATTTCTCGCTTGCTCTGGCGTTATGGCTTTGGCTTCAATTAACTTCTGAACGAAAGATTGATCGGTTGAAAGTTGATGCAATTGACCATCCCATAAATAAGCTCGACTATCTCCCACCCATGCTATTTGATAACCAGTTTCATCTAACTTCATGGCCACCACTGTAGATCCCATTCCTTTAATACCACGGCCATTTTGCGGTGCAGCCTTAATTAAGTGGTGAGTTGTGGCAATGGATTCTTTCAGTGAATGTCCCTCTTTAATCATCTCAGGGATGGATTCACATACAATACAACTTGCCACTTCTCCTCCAGCATGCCCCCCCATACCATCGGCAACTATCCATAAGCCCATTTCAGCATCCGAAAAGATACTGTCTTCATTATGATCCCGAGTTTGGCCTTGATGCGTTTTTTGAGCAAACTCTATTTTTATCACAGGTTCTGTCCCAATATATAATGACTTGATATTAATCCCATAATCACTTCAATTTGTAAAATTCAGGATACAAACTGAATGCAAAGGGTCATTCATAGCCGTAATCCCTGAAACTCGCATTTCCAAGTATCACGGCTATATACCATTCTGTCCAAGCTTCACTCTATACTTGCAACTCACTTTTGACAAGTCACAGTTAACTGTTCGTTTATTTCATCGCTTTCATTGCTCACTTATCAACCCTATTGAATTGTGGCTACCAGAGATAAAAGCTATCGACATTTATCCTTTTGTTAACTATAGTTAATATTATGTTTTTTTGTGTATAATTCTCTATTTCAGGCTAAATGGGTAAATTATGAACTCTAGCAAACAATCCAATAAACCCGCAGCCCCTAAAAAAAAAGCTGGGCCACAAGGTACGATGATCTTTTCTGCTGCAGATGTTGAGGCAGCTATTGATGAGAACACTCGAATTAAAATACTATCGGGCTCTGGTGATGCCATGTTGGTGGGTATTAATGCCCCTTTTGATGGACAAATTTTTCATTTGACCAAAGTTTCTCAAACCATAGGACGCAAGTTAGAGCAAGATTTAGTGCTAGATGATCCCAGTATATCTTCGCTACATGCTCAAATCACCCAAGAGGAAGATGGTTGGAAGATCATTAACCTGCTTTCCTCCAATGGCACTTTCCTCAATGGAAAAAAAATATCCATCAGCCCACTCAAAGATGGTGATAAGGTTCATTTTGGACAGGCAGAATTTATATTTAAAACTCATACCGATGATAAACAAACTCCCACAAAAACAAACCCTAATAACCTGATATTAATTATTGGTGGCGTGCTAGTTGTTGCAGCATTGATAGCCTTTATGTTGTTCCTACAATAATCCAGTTCAAACGGGATAAAGGAGTTTCCTATGTTGGTTATTTTTCCGGTAGAGAGAAAACTCAACTGGCAGCAACCTCCATTGGCCACCTTGGGTATTATCCTGCTGAATGTATTGATTTTTTTCTTTTTTCAAATCCATGAAAATAACCAACTCGGGGAAGCGATTCATTTTTACCGAAACTCTCCCCTTTTATCCATAGAATATCCTTATTATGCTCAGTTGAAGGAAGAGAGCTACTTAAAACCCACAATCAACAATCAACAACCTTCTGACACCATCTTGGTAGAAATGTTATCGGATAAAGATTGGAACCTTCAATTAAAAAAAGGGCTGCTCTCCCCAAATGAAGAAAACTACCCCGTATGGTTAAAAAACAGACTACTCTTTGATCAACAAATTGCTCAAATTCCCACCTTTTCATCCGGATACAAAGCTGGCAATCATTTTTTCAAAAATAGCTTTAGCTATATGTATTTGCATGGGGGTATAGGGCATCTGTTTGGCAATATGGTTTTCCTGTTAATCTTTGGATTTAGTTTAGAAGTTATCTTCGGCAAATTACAATTTCTACTGCTTTACCATATTTGTGGAGTTTGTTCGGCGTTATTCTATGGCTTATTTAATTTGGATTCCTTTGCTCCATTAGTCGGCGCTTCGGGTGCTATTGGTGGGTTAATGGGAGCCTATGCCGCCGTTTACGGACTAAAGAAAATCAAATTTTTTTACTGGATATTCGGTTACTTTAATTACATTCAATTACCCGCCTTAGTGGTGTTACCTCTATGGATTGGCAAAGAAGTTTGGGAAAACATAGCCTCAGAAGGCAGTCAAGTTGCTTATATGGCACATGTTGGGGGGTTGATGTCGGGTGCTTTATTGAGTTGGATATTGACTCGATATTTTCAACAATATGATCAGTCCTACATTGAAACGGATGAAGAGAAAAATGATCCCTTTGTTGAAGAGCAAGAATATGCCATCAATCAAATACGCAAATTAAATTTTGCTAGAGCCAAAACAACCTTATTGGAGCTGCTTAAACAACAACCAGACAATCTACGCATTATCGAGCTATTGTACAACCTGACAAAATTACGCCCAGAATCCCTTGAGTACAAAAAATTAGTCAATCATCTATTTACGGTAACGGAAAATCAAAGAGATCTGGATGACTGGGTTCATGAAAAATACTGTGAATATCGTCAACTGAATCCCAAAGGCAGCTTGGCCACTAGTCGATTAATTGATTTGTGCCAGCGATTTATCCGGTGTCGATGTTTTGGTGAGGCGGAGAAAATTCTAACGCTACTTGAATCATCCCGTCCCGATACCGAAATTTTACCTGAGTTAATGATGCAATTATCCAACGCTTTTGTGAAAGAAAACCAGCGTCTCAATGCTAAAACTTGGTTACTTAAACTCGAAAAAGAATATAAACACTCTCCTTGGTCAAGCTATGCCTCCCGCCTCTTGGATCGCATTGAAGCGAATCAGGATATATAATCCTACTCCTTCAGTCTTTTTTTATAACTACTCACCCCTACATTATTTAGTCAGCCCTTAAAAAAGAAAATTCTGAATGTATTTCAGAACACCTGATCCCTATCCAGCGCACAAAGAAAAACAATAAATAATAATCTATACAATACAATTAGTTACGCCAATTACAGTGATTTCCTCTAAAACAGTTCGCTTTTTGTTGTGGATTTTGTAAAGTTACCTTTTTCAGGAGAACTTCAATATGCCTCAAGCTATGCTGCCTATTTTCCCTTACGGGGTGACTCATATTAATTCGATCTTGGCGTTTCAGAAAAATGAATCGGGACAAGTCGTTTATTTCAATGGCACTATGCCGCTTTTTACTCATGATGAAAAAGACAGGGGGGCTTTCAAAATGATCACTGCACAATTTTGTGTGTCGGGTACTGCTAAACAGGTTGAGATCGCTCGCGCATTTGGCGTCAAAACAATTAGTGTTAAGCGGGCGGTAAAACTCTACCGAGAAGAAGGGCCGAGAAGTTTTTTTACCCCGCAAAATCGTCGCGGCGCTGCCATATTGACCGTTGAAGTATTAAAGCAAGCACAGGCCTTGCTTAATGAAAATTTCACGCCGGCAGAAGCCGCTAAGCATTTATCAATCAAGCCCAATACTTTTTCAAAGGCGATAAAAGCTGGCAAGCTACAGGTTGCTAAAAAAAAGATCTGACTGTCACCGGACTGAACAAAAGCGAGAGAGGTCATACCGATAGCGAAGCACCCCTCGGTATGGGTGCCACTAACATTACTGATAGAGTGGCCGCCAGCCTTGGCCTGTTAACCGCTGTGGCTCCTGAGTTCCATCCCGTCATCGATGTCCATAATGCTGGCGTCATTTTTGCTTTACCCGCCCTGTTGGCCTCTGGGTTACTCGATCACAGTGATGATTTCCTGTCCCTTTCAAAGGGCTATTACGGCCTGGATAGTATTCTCATGCTATTGGCTTTCATGGCGCTTGCCAGAATCAAGTCGATTGAAAAGTTACGCTTCAGTATGCCGGGAGAATGGGGAAAGCTATTGGGTCTGGATCGTATTCCAGAAGTCCGTACTTTACGCCAAAAAATAAACCGATTAAGCGAAGGTGAAGGAGCAAAACTTTGGGGGGAAGCACTTTGTCGTCATTGGATGGCGGAAGCGCCAGAGTCTGCTGGTGTGCTTTATATTGACGGACATGTTCGGGTTTATAATGGCAGTCAGACAAAATTACCACGCCATCATGTCGCGCGACAAAAATTATGTCTGCATGCGACGACGGATTACTGGATCAATGCGATGGATAGCCAGCCGTTTTTTGTGATCAATAAAGCGGTGGATCCGGGCATGATAAAAGTGATTGAACAGGATATTTTACCGCGTTTAGAATCTGACATCCCTCAGCAACCCAGCCAACAGGAACTCAGCGATGATCCGTGGCTGCATCGCTTTACCCTGATCTTTGATCGAGAAGGTTACAGTCCGGCCTTTTTTAAAGACATGCGAGAAAAGCGGATAGCCTGTCTGACCTATCATAAATTTCCGGGTGAAAATTGGCCAGAAGCAGAGTTTGAGCTGCGTGAAGTGACCTTATCCAACGGTGAGCAGGTGGAAATGCAACTCGCCGAGAGAGGAACTTGTCTGACTAATAAAATGTGGGTAAGAGAAATCCGCAAGCTCTCGCTACGGGGACATCAAACATCGATCTTATGTACGGATTATAAGTCAGTCATTGAGCCTGTCGCTATGTCGATGTTTGCCAGGTGGGGTCAGGAAAATTACTTCAAATATATGCGCGAGCAGTTTGGTCTGGATAGGTTGTCTAGCTATAGCACTGCCGATATATCCGACCCCACAATAGTCGTTAACCCGAAACACAGGGCGTTAGACGGGCAAGTGCGTTCTCATATTGGGAAACTGAACCGCCGACTGGCTGAATTTGGCGAAGTCAGTCTTAATGACACGATAGAGCCTGAAAAAATAGACCTGTACGTTAAAAAGAAGGTCGCACTACAAGAAGATATTGAATATTTACAAGAAAAAATAAGTCACTTAAAGCAAGAGCGAAAGGCGGCTAAACGCCACATAACAATGGAAGAATTACCAGAGGCCGATAAGTTTCAACAACTCTGCGTTAAAAATAAATATCTTATTG
>Ga0210032_1000871_pt1 | contig 19041 bp, 17 predicted proteins | sample CryGeyCG2114_250_2_FD_185458 | JGI IMG/M metagenome (GOLD analysis project Ga0210032, IMG submission 185458) | Groundwater microbial communities from aquifer - Crystal Geyser CG13_big_fil_rev_8/21/14_2.50 (SPAdes) (version 2) | ecosystem: Environmental > Aquatic > Deep subsurface > Groundwater ... | reverse complement strand
CATTTAATAACAGTATAAAAATACTGAAAGTCAACTGATTAAGCAAATAAAATTAAATTAAGTTATTAACAATCACGTTGTTAATTGTTTTGCGGTAAAATAGGTTTTTAGACAGTTTGACGTTTTGCAGCTACCCGAAGGTGGCGATTTCGAAGCACTTCATTGTCAACCAAGCACAAACTTTGATAGAAGCACAAGGCTTGATTTAACCACTGAACCGCCAATTTTTTGTAGGTGCTGTTATATGCGGTTTTTCTTTCTTCGGTCAAGTCGTCCGTTAGATTTTTACGTTCAGTTCAAGTCGTCCGCCAAAACCAAGTTCAATAATTTTTTGAAGAGTCGAAATACGAGCTTCTTTTATATTGTTCTCAATTTTTGAAATATAGGATTTAGTTGTCCCAACTTTTTCTGCAAGTTGTTCTTGTGTCATTCCCATTTCAACACGAGTGTCGTGAATCAAAGCACCGATTTTAAATGCTTCATAACCTGTTTCAAGCTCGTCACGCTCCTTTGTACCACGTTTTCCGTAGTTTTTTTCTTTGAACTCTTCAAGAGTCATCAAGTTTTTATTTTTCGCTTTCATATTCTGCTTTTATTTTAAGTGCCATTTCTATTTCTTTCTTAGGTGTCATTTGCGTTTTCTTTTGAAATCCGTTTGCTAATACAACGAGTTGTCCTTGGTCAAAAAAACAGAAAATCCTAAAAATGTCGCTTCCTAGTTGAACTCGGATTTCATAGAGCCCGTCCGTGTTTTCTAAGTGTTTAAGATAAGTTTCGGGTACTCTTTGTAAGTCTTCAACCAAGTCAAAAGTCCAAACAATTTTTGCTTTTACTTTCTTGTTTTGTTTGGCAAAGAAGTCTTGAAAGTAGTTCTTGTAAAACGTTATCTTTCTATGTTTCTGATTTTTGGCCACAGTACAAAGTTACAAAAGTTTCCCTAAAGTGAAATATAAAAGTGTTTAATTTTTAGTCAACCTATTTCAGTACGACACATATAATTACGATAATTGGCAATTGTTTTTTTAGTAGTAGAGAAATAACTTCAAGAAAATAAAATCATATTTCCAAATTTAACAAAACTGAAAATCAAAATTTTAGCTGACTAGTTTTAATAATTTCAAACTCAGATTGATTGTTTTTAGCAATTATTAATTTAAAGTAAAACAAGAAATGAAATAATCGATCTTAACACCAAAACCTTGCTCAAACCTTGCGCATAAAAAAAGGTTCCAAAACTAAATGTCTTGAAACCCTTGCTGGCGTTGCTCCCCCTATTACTCGGAGTTGCAACTGGAATTCATTAATTCAAAACACAATTATAAGAAAATTAGGGAGTTAACTTTTTATCATTCTAAGAGTTATTCGACTTTTCGTAAAATTACGGATTGAAGTGGTGAACCAATGTCTTTAAACCTTACTATATTGTTGAAATCAGTCCGATTTTTGGTAAGGATTTACAATCCCGCTTAAGTTGTTAATTCTTTTTTTGTTAAACTCTTTTGTAAGTGATTATATACTATGGCTAATAGCAAAATAAATATTGCTGTAATAACTCCCAGAACAACATTATAATAAGTTTCTAAAGTCAGTGATACTCTTATAAGAATTGTGGCTAAAACAAACGCTGTATATCTAAAAACCCTATAATAATTTTTAGTGTAGCGTAAAGCTACGAAAACAATAATAATGTCTGTAAAAATCAAAACAGTATAGAAAACATCGAAAGAATGTAAATATTTTCCTTTTTGGATTAATACTACCATATCACCAATTCCAATTATAAAGAAAGAAATCAATAAAAAAAGCGCCAATAGTTTTTTAATTTGCACAAACTGGGCCTGATTCACATAGGTTTCAGATAATTGAATCTTGCGATTTAATTGTTGTGTAAACCCCATTAGTGTAAAAATTGCCAATGCTCCAAAAGAATAAATGAGCATTTTAAGAATGGTGTCTTTAGAGTCACTCCATAAATAAAAATTATCCAAATGACTAAATTCTTTAAAACCATCTCTTAAAAAAATAAGTGAAAGTAGTTCAAATTGTTTTCCTAAAGATCTCGAGACAGATTTTGGAAGCACAAAAATAAGGCTTAAAAGTTCTAATATCAGAAGAATTGTAAAAGCAACTTCTATGGCGAAAAAAGGGTGTTTGAAAAAGGTATTAAACTTACCTACAGAGATTAATTGATAATACACTAATGAGCTACATATCCCGCATACAATAAATGATAAAACTAAGAATGAGCTTATTCTTTGCGTTATTTTAGGGCTCTCCCAAAATACGACCTGTTTATCAAAGAATTTAATTGTTTGCCTTAACATTGAAAGTTTATTAGAGTCATTAAATTTTAAAAAAGACGGAGATATACTCCGCCTTTTTAACATTAACTCAAATTAAATAATTGATATTTTTTGTATATCGATTAAATATTTTTAAATAAAAAAAATAAGATTTTACTGTCTTCTAAGGTTTCTGTTTTGCGGATTTCATCTTTATTTAAATAAATTAAATCACCTTGTTTCATTATTTTTTCATTCCCGTCTTTGGTTAAAACCTTTAACTTACCAGATATCAAAAAGCTTATTTCATGAGCATCCAGTGTCTTAAAAGGAAGCACCTGTCCTTTCTTTAAGACAACAGAACCACAATCTATACTGACTCCTTGTTCTTGTTTTTGAATGATGTATTTTAAATAATCATCATTTTTTGGATAGCTTAATTTTATAACTTCCATATCTTGGGTTCAATTAGGCTTTAGCGATTTTAGGGTAATTTTCTAAGGCTTGTTCTTTGGTAATAAAGCCATTTTTTAAATCGCTCAATATTTTCTCTAATGGTCTGTTTTCAGGATTACCGTAACCACCACCTGTAGCGGTTACCAATTTAACTCTGTCTCCCTTGTTTAGTTTTACGTTTGTTACTACATTATAGGTCTCTTCTGTGCCATCTGTTCTTATTACGGTAAAGTAATTATAGCTCCCTTCTTTTCCTTCATTAAGTCCCCAAGTAGGAATTGAATAGCCTAGAAAAGCTCCAGTTAAGAAAGCCTCTTCAGACAATATTTTAAAAGTTAGATATTGTCCATTTCCGCCTTGAAATTCACCGTATCCGCCTCCTTCGTTATGAAATGAATATTCTTCTACTATAACTCCGTATTTTCTTTCTCTAGTTTCAGCAGGAATATTATGGGATTCTCCATGTGCATACGAGAATTGGCCACGATTTCCATCATGAAAGGCACAAGCTCCCCAGCCGCCAGAAAGTGCTTCTGCCTGAACATAAAACTCATTTGTTACAGGATGAATTCCAGAAATATAAGTTACACAAACCGATCTAAAATGACCGGCTGGCAGTTTTTCAGGAACAATTGGACCTAATGTTTTTAACAATAAATCAATGGCCGCTAAGAATACTTCGTAATACACTGAAATTGGTGCTGGTGAATTTGCGCTTACTACAGTGTTATCAGGACAAATAAGTTTAACGTGTTTAAAAGAACCGTTATTTGCGGGTAATGTAGGTGTTGTTATAGATTTAAAAGCTGCTCTCACTGCTGTTTCCAATCCCGTTCTGGATAAATTTAGAGGTCCTTTTAATTGCTCATGCGACCCAGTGAAGTCACAAATCATATTTTCATTAGAGATTATAATTTTCAACTTTAAGGGAAAAGGACCATTGCCAAAACCATCATTTTCTATACATCCTGTGTTTTCATAAACACCGTTTGGAATTTTTTGCAACTCTTTTAAACTAATGCGCTCACCATATTCCATAAATTCTTCAGCTGCCTGCGTATAGGCGTCTAACCCATATTTTTCTATAAGTTTGATTATTCTGCCCGCCCCTACATCGTTGGCTGCAATTCCTGAAAATAGATCGCCCAAAGTGCTCTTTGGAAGTCTTACATTGCCTTCCAACATTTTAATAACGGCATGATTCAACTTCCCTTCTTCCTTAATTTTGATGAAAGGAAAATGAAGGCCTTCCTGATAAATTTCAGTTGAAACCGTTGAAACGGATCCGGGATTTGTTCCGCCAATATCGGTCCAGTGTGCTTTATTAACTGTAAAAGCAACGCGTTCCCCCTTATAAAAAACCGGAGTAATAATAGCAATATCGGATAAGTGAGTGCCACCACCGACATATGGGGTATTGGCAATTATTACATCTCCTTCTTTTAACGGATTATCCTCTCCAAATCTTTCTAAAGTTTCTTCAACTACAAGACTCATAGCGGCTAAAAATGTAATAACACCATTCCCTTGTGCCAATAACCGTCCTTCGCCATCTGTAATGCCAACCGCATAATCCAAAGCTTCATAGATAATAGGACTCATACTGGTGCGTTGAATGGTTTCAAACATAGCTTCACCTATAGAAATCAATGAATCTTGAATGATATCTGATGTAAATTTATTTAAGCTCATTTTATTTTATTTTACTGATGATAATATTTGCATACTCATCAATTATAAATTGATGTTTTGGAGGAACGACAGTTGAAGTAGATGGTTCAACTACAATTGCGGGTCCTTGAATAGTCATTTCAGGCTCTAATTTTTCTCGGTCATAAAAATTGCTCTTATGAATGCCGTACACATCAAAATCTACATTTTCTATAGAAATTAAAGCATCTTCAACATTTTTTCCTTTTGCAATAACTTTCGCAATTACAGGTTTATTTACAATAACCTCAGCCACTAAATGATAGTTCACAATTTCTATTTTTGTGTCTGTTAAACTAAACGCATATCTCTTTTTATGCAAATCATTAAATGCCTTTTCAATAAAATCCATTTGAAGATTAGACAAGTCTGTTAATTTAAGTTTTACAGAATGTTCCTGTCCATCATATCTTAAATCTAAATAATACTCAAAAGCGACATCCTCTTTTTCATATAAATCTCTTCTATATGCCTCAACAGCCTCGTCTTTCATTTCTTGAAAAACATTTTTTAAAGTCGAAAAATTATCAGCATTTAAATCCATCACATCGGTACGGATATAATCTCTTCTCAAATCTGACATTAGCATTCCAAAAGCCGAAAAAACTCCAGCATTAAGGGGTATTATAACTTCTGGAATTTGCAACTCTTCTGCTAAATATGCCCCGTGCATGGGACCGCCACCACCAATAACTACTAATGTGAAATCTCTTGGGTCATAACCTTTGTTTACAGATACACTTTTTAAAGCGTTTACCATATTTGAATTAGCCACTCTAATTACGCCTCGAGCCACTTCCTCTATAGTCATATCCAATTCTTTGCAGAGTGGTCTGGCTGCTTTTTCTATACTTTTAAAATCAGGTATTAATTCACCACCTAAAAAGTAATCCTTATGTATTCTATTACATACTACATTGGCATCTGTGGTGGTAAAATTAATACCGCCTTTGCCATAGGATGAAGGCCCAGGATTCGCTCCTGCGCTTTTTGGACCAACTCTCATTTTTCCTCCATCATCTAACCACGCAATACTTCCGCCTCCATTACCTATTTCTACAATATCAATAACGGGCGTTAATATTGGAAACCCTGCTTGGGTTTTTGTTTTTTCAATATTGTAAGTTGTTACAATTTTAGGGGTTCCATTTTCTATTAAAGTACATTTAGCCGTGGTTCCTCCAATATCTAATACAATTAAATTTTCTTTTCCTATTGTACGTCCAAGTACAACTGCACCAAGCATTCCGCTTGCGGGTCCAGATTCTATGAGTGTTATTGGATTGGCTTTAACATCTTCAACTGTTGTGATACCTCCATTAGACTGCATAATATATAAGTTATTTTTATAACCTAGTTTGCGCAAATTGTCTGTTAAATTATTTAAATACTTAGTTGCAATAGGCTTAACATAAGCAGACAGCACTGTTGAACTTGTTCGCTCATATTCTCTCCACTCCCTTGAAACCTCATGAGATGTAATAACTTCAATATTTGGGTAATTTTGTTTAATTAATTCTCCCAATTGCTTTTCATGAATCGGGTTTTTATAAGCGTGCAATAAACAAATAGCGATAGATTCAACATTTTCAGATATAAAATATTTTACCATTTCATCTACATTTCTAGTGTCTAATGGTGTAATAATTTCTCCTAAATAATTTATGCGTTCTTTAACTTCATGTCTTAAATAACGCGCCACAAATGGGGCTTCTTTTTTAAAATTGAAATTGTATAAGTCTGGTCTTGTTCCTCGTGCAATTTCTAACACATCTCTAAATCCTTCCGTAGTGATCAATGCTGTTTTAGCACCTTTTCTCTCAGTAATTGCATTAATTACCACTGTGGTGCCGTGAGCAAAAAACTCAATGGTATTAAGATCTAAATCTATTTTCTTAATGGTATTTAAAATCCCTTTTTCATACTCACCAGGTGTCGTACTTGATTTCGACACCTTGACATTTGTGACTTCTTTATTTTTCTTATCATACTCAAAGAAAACTAAGTCTGTAAATGTTCCGCCAATATCTGTTGCTACTCTCATTTATATTTTATTTTTTATTCTTATTACAATTTTTCCTATCGGCTCATTAGAAAGCATATACTCATAGGTTTTAATTATTAGTCACAATGACTTATATTTAATTCAATATTAGCCACTCCATACCTAATATTAGGTATGGAAGAAGCTTATTATTTTTTAATAAATTTAGAACTTGTAAGACAGGTCTACACCTATTGTAGTTGGGGTATTTGGAAAGCGTAAATTATTAAATCCAAATTCTGCTGTTGGGAAAAACTCCTGATTAAACTTGGTGTCAAAAATATTGTTCGCCCATAATGTTATCCCTATTTTATTTAGATTTAAGTTAACCCTGGCATTAACAAGAGTGTAAGGATCTTGCTTATATTCTTCTAATGGATCCCAATATTGAGTTCCTCTATTATCTACATTCACATAGAATCCTAATTTAGAATTTTCTCCAAGTTCAAAATTGGAGTTCATACCAATTTGTATTGTGCTTTTTACTGTGTATGGAGATTTATTGCCACTAACATCAACAGTTTCATGAGTAGTATAGTCAAAGGCAGCAGCATTTGTTAATCTATTATAGCTTCCTTTTTCTATTTCACCATTATTAAGCCCAATACTGGCAAAGAAATCAAAATTATTTGTGGCTTTAAATTTTAATTCAGATTCAAATCCAGAAATTTTAGCTTCATCAAAATTATATATTCCCAATACTGAAGGAGTCAACGGAATAAACGTGTATTGTTGTTGATTTTCAAACTTGATTAAGTAGAGTGAATTATTAAAAATGATTCTGTTATTTAGGAAACTTGTTTTTAACCCTATTTCATAATTATTGGTAAATTCTGGCTCATAAGTTTTACCAAATTTAACAGTGGCTTCTGAATTAAAACCACCACTTCTATAGCCTCTGCCATAATTGGCATACATCAATGTGCTTTTTGATGCCTGGTAAGCCAATGAAAACTTTGGCTGCAATACTGTTATATCATTCTCAAGCGTTGTATTTGTAATGTGGGAGTCATTTTTTAATTTATCATAATCCATACGAACACCTGCAGATGCTGTTAATTTTGAAGTTAGTTTATAATCGAAAAAGACAAAAGCTGCCAAGGTCTGGATCGTATTATCATCATCATTTCCTACGAAAGGATCATTGCTATAATTAGCATTGGCCGCTGAAGCATCTACAAATCCCCCTTCATAAAATGTTTTATTTAAGAATGTAGAAGTGTTTAAATAACGCTTGCTGTTTTGGTATAATGCACCTATAGTGTAGTTAATTTTTGTATCTTCATTATCTTTTGATACCAATCTGAATTCTTGACTAAATGTATCTGAATCTGATTGTTGTGACACTTTACTAAATGCATATTGGGAATAGTCGTTTTCACCAATATAATACCTTTTTGTATAATTGAGAGATGTAACAGACTGAAATTTAACCTTTTCAAGATTGCCCTCAATTTTTAAACTGCTTAATGAATTAGAAAGCTCTGAGTCTCCTAGAACATCTCCAAATGGTTCACTGGAATAATCATCATCAGCTAAAACCGGAATGCTTGGATCAAATATATCTGTTTTGGTTACATAATAATTACCACCGGCATCTACTTTAAAATTATCTTGGACAAAGCTGGCTGACCATCTTGGGCTAAATCTATACTTTAATTTTGCCCTTATGTTCATCTCTTTTGAAAAATCTGCTTTTTCATTTAAAAATGTGTTATTAATTAATCCGTCAAAATTTTTAAATCCCCCTGTGACACTATAATATAATTTGTTTTTTACAAAAGCGCCCGATGAAGACAACCCTGCACCAATTAAACCGCCATTACCTGCTGACAATCTTAACTTTGTCTGATTAGTGTTTGTAGGGTCTTTTGTCGTTATATTTATTGCGCCTGCAATTGCGTTTTTCCCATATAATGTTCCTTGTGGTCCTTTAACAAATTCTAACAGTTCTATATCGTACAAAGACATATTCATAGCGCTGGCATCAGGTAAAGTCATCCCATCTATAACTACAGCTACAGGAGATTCCCCATTTCTAATTTGAGAAATTCCACGTACCGTTAAAAAATTCACACCTGGTTGCTGGGCCTGATTAAAAGTTACGTTAGAGATCTGTGATGTAAATGTTTGAATATTAACAATCCCACCAGATTCTATACCTTGAGCATCCAAAGCAACGGTGGTTTCGGGCAAACTTTGAATAGCCTGAGTTCTAACCCTGGCACTACTCGTTATAGAGGTAAATCCTTTAACATTAACAGTTTCTAATTCATTGGCATTTTCTTTTAAAGAGATGTTGATATACCGTCCATTGATACTTATTGTTTGAGTTTCGTATCCAATAAATGAAACTTCTAACTCGTTAGATTCTTTATTGACAGTAATAACAAATTGTCCGTCAAAATCTGAAATTACTCCATTTGTTGGTTTAGATTTTTCAACAATAGTGGCTCCAGGAACTGGAATACCATTCTGATCTGTGATCTTGCCGCCAACATCTTTGGTCTGTTGACCATAGATTAATTGGGTGCAAACAAGTAAGACGAAAAAAAATAAGTTCTTCATTTTTAGTTAGTTTAAGTTAGTTAATTATTTTCTGGGATGTAAACATATAGATAGAAAATTATTTATTCCATTATTCCTGTTAATTTAATATTATTTTTTAATAATAGGAATTTAATTGGAATATGTTTATTTTTACTTATCATAATTAATTTTTTTAAAAATGAGTATTAGAGGAATTCAAATTTCAAATGGGTTTTTAATTGGACTTCACAGAGAGTTACTGTCAATTTTTACAAATCATTATTCAATTGAAATAAAAACTTTAACAGTATTTCAATTGTATGGTTTTGGTAACTATGATGAGGATAAACCTAATTTAAAGGAATTCATTTTAGAAAAAACCAGAAAATGGATTAATGGTAAATATTTATACAATAAGGTAAGGGAACTTGAAAAAGGCAGTAGTAAATCTGTCAAATTGAGGAGAGACTATTTATCTTTATTGATTATTGCAGCCGGTTATGATGACTATAATCAATATTTAAATGATTCCCCATTTTTAAGTGCTAACATTCGAGAAAAAGAGTACAATAATTTTCAAGAAACTTCTACTGACACTGATTCATTATACTATATTGGCTATTATGTTGAGGATAGACAATATTACATTAAATCTAAATTTACAATTCATAAAATGAAAACAGCATCATGGGAAATTTTATATTGGGAAAGAAATTCTGAACCAACCTATTACACTTATTTTGGTAAATGTGTCCCTACGGGTGAAAGTGCATTGTCATTTTACTTCAGTAAAGAAAATTCAAGTTTAAATAAAGAATGCTTTGTCAACTTATTTTATGGGAACAATATGCAAATAAAACCTGTTTTATTAGGTGCCTATTGTGGTTTTAACAGAAATAACAGTCCGGTTATTGGTAAATTAATTTTCGAACAAGTTAACGATTTTGAAACACAGGACTTAAAGGTTAAATCTAAAGATATAAACCCAATTTTTCATCATTACTTGTATTCTCAACGAATGGAAGTAGAAAGTGTATTACCTCATAAAGATTCTGATTTGTCAGTTTTTGTAAATCGATTGGAAATTGTGAATTTTTTAATTGGGGAGTATTTTGGGTTTTATCTTGACGAAAGCAACTATTTAATTCCTATCTTTTTTGAAGTTATAAATGAACTTGGTGAGTTATCACTAAAAATTAATAACCACAATTTCAAAGGCCTTGGCAGGTTAAATAGAACTGAAAACTATTTAATATCTGAGTTTTCTGAAAAGTACAACTCTTACTCTCAATTTTCTATACAAGTAAAGCCTCTAGAAAAAGATTTGTTTAATAGTTATATACTTGTTTATTATGGAGCTGATGTTTTATGCGGAAAAGTTTTATTGTGGAAAAATAGCAATAAATTAAAATCCTTATTTAAAAAAGACAAAGGTTTTTATTTAAATATTGGAGATTTAGAATCTTCAATAGCAAATAAAATAACACAGTACCTTAGGTAATATTGTAATATCCCCATTTGTAAGATATTACTAAAGAAGGGCTTGAACTTGCTGAAAAACTATTTTTTCTTAATCAATTTCAAGATTTAATTTTACCGGATATTTCTTTTTAAAATCCATATTTTTCGAAAACAGCTTGAACATTAAAGGTCTTGAATTAAAACAAGGAAGATACTATTTGTATTTTTGCACAATAACCTTGCTCAAACCTTGCGCATAAAAAAAGGTTCCAAAACTAAATGTCTTGAAACCCTTACTGGTGTTGCTCCTCCTCTTGGGCTCGAACCAAGGACCCTCTGATTAACAGTCAGATGCTCTAACCAACTGAGCTAAGGAGGAATTTATCCGCTTTTGCGAGTGCAGATATACAAGGTTTTCTTCTTTTTGCAAGAAATTATCAAATAAATTTCTTCTTTTTAAATTCTTAACATTTATTTAAAATCAACTTGTTGTAAATCAACTTGAATCAAGCCGCAATAATCAATATTTATTTTAACAGTTTCCTATAATATTCCACAAAATAGCATATAACGTTTTGCAGCTACCCGAAGGTGGCGATTTCGAAGCGATTCACTGTCCGTCAAGCGCAAACTTTGATAGAAGTACAAAGCTTGATTTAACCAATGAGCCACCACTTTTGGGTAGGTGCTGTTAGCTGCTGTTTTTCTTTCTTAATAAGGGCTGAATCATTTTAGCGTTCATACTTTTCGTTGAGTTCAAGTTTTTTAATTCTTGAAGATATTGCTCCGTCATTTCTTCCAAAGATTTGGGCAAGTTCTTTTACCTTTTTCCCTTCACAAAATAGTAATTCAAGTTTGCTATCGTCTTCTGGTGACCAAGGAAGATATGCTTGTTTATGTACTTCTCTGATTTTTCCTACTGAGAATGCTTTCCCTTCTGTTTGTTTTGGCTCTTTAAGTTCTTTGAATTTTGTCAAAGTTTTTTGAAATACCTCTCCGAAGTCTTTAATATCTTCTTCAAAAACTATTAGTCGGTGGTGCTCAAAGCCATTTTCAGTTTTCTTGCTTTCTGAAACTTTTAGATACAGGTCTCCTTGTTCACTTTTACTTATGTCAAAGAAGTAAGTCCGTTTACCTTTAGTTAACTTGTCTGTATAAATTTCATTTTTATTCATTGGCTAAATTTTCTATGTAAAACTTAAGTTTTTCAATGTTTTATTGGGCTGTCGTCCTAAAATGCTCTATAACGGGTTGGCATATGAGCTGTGGCGTGTTTCGGCACGAACCTCTCCAAGTACAAAACTACCTGGAAAATCCGCGAGGATTTTCCGAAGAAGCTTGAACCAAGCCATAGCTTATATGCGGTGTTGGCAACTGGCTTTTTATTTATTTTTCTATTTATCAATCGAAACTAAAACTTTTTCAATTCTGAGTTTTTGCCATTCTCCATTTCTAAATTCAGGTCGTGACCTTAAGTTTCCTAAAACGCCCGAACTTTCTCTAAACCTTTGAGCATTCCAAACCTTTTGTTTAGAAGTTCCATTTTTGTAAAAAGTCGTTATGTAAGCTGTTTTTGTTAATAAAAGTCTGCGTTTAAAATCAGATTCAGATGATGGATTTAATTCGATTGGTAAAATACCATTCGAGTAATCAATTATTCTTGGTTCTTTGTACTGTCTTTTTGGAAATTCCGTTTGAGATATTTCTTGGTTTTTAGTTTTTATCTCAATTTTCAATTCTTTAAGAACAGATTCTATAAGTTCTCCGTCATATTCGTTTAGGAAGTCTTGCTTTATTAATTCTGAAATTTTTTCTTGATAACTCTCCGAAAGAATTTTTTCAGTCAAATTTTTATGTTCTTCTCTACGGTTTATTTTTTTAAGTCCGTTTAGTGTAAATGCTTTCAATGATTCTTGGCTGAAACTTTCCTTTGCAAATAGTTCGACAAATTTCAATCCTTTTTCATCATCTTTTACGAACTTTATTGTTTCTAAAAGGATTGGGTCTTCTTGGTTTACTAAATCACCATCATAGAAAATTTGGATTCCTTGCCCAATTAAAATTCCGTATTCGAGTCTTAATTGACGCATATATGAAAATAGTTGTTGCTGAAATTTTGAGTTAAGAGGAATATTTGGCTGTTTAATTTCAATTACAAACAGTTTTCTATTGTCAGAAGATTTTATCACAAAATCGGGCGTAATTCTGTTTGCCGCACCAACTGGAAAAGAAGGTCGAATTTCAATATCGCCAGAATATTCTTTCCAGTCCAAAACTCTTAAAGCTTGGACTACGTTTTGCTCAAAATCATTTTCACTAATATCAGTCCGAATATTGTCGGATAGTAAAAAGCAGATTTCATTCCATTTTTCGTTGTTCATTTTCGGTTTTCTCGGTTTTTTTAGCTTGTTGCCAACGGTTTGCAGCTACCCGAAGGGCGGGACTTTTACCACAAAACTTGATTTGAAAAACTAATGTTTGATTAACTACAAAACTGTCTTTGGAACACGAAACCCCGCCTTTTGGGTAGGTGCTGTTATGCCTTCGTTGTTTTTTCACGGTCGTGTCGTATCTGCCCATAGTTTCTGTGTCTTGGTGCGTTGGCTTGGTGGCTCTTTTGGATTTTTTAGCGATGGTCTGTGCGTTGAAAAAAATACAAATGTGCCACCAAATGTGTTGGCTTTATCCTACTTGGTTTTCTCTATACTGGTCTTTGATACTTGCGTGCCAAAACTTACCAAGTGAACCAGCTTTAAATTCATACCATAAATTTTCCGGAAAGTCGTAATACTGCCAAACAGCCCCCGTGCTTTTAAATTCAATTTCTAAAGTTGAAGTATTCGGGTCGTAACCAATACTTGTAATCATTGAAGATTCTACATATTCTCTGTCCATATTTTTAAAATTTTTGTTGTCTAATTCGTGTAACTACTACTTTGTAGTTTTCTGTGTTTTCGGGGTGCGCTTCTTGCCATTTCTCAACTAATTTAGGGTCGTCACTTGTCGGACTTGGAACATTTAGTTTTAATCTAACTCTCGAAGGAATTTTTATCGCCTCGCCAACGATAATAGCTTCACCTGTTCTTAAAGATGGAAGTAAGTCAATCAAACTATTTAAATTGTCAGGTGCAGAAGATTTTACAATTGATTGGTCGCCTGAATTCGTCAAACGTAAAGCTATAAATGTTCCTACCTGTGCTAAAATAGTTTCAGAAATTTCAGATGGTCTTTGAGAAATTACCAAAGCTCCTAAACCAAATTTTCTCCCTTCTTTAAATACTTTTTCAACCGCTAATTTTGAATAGCTGTTATTGTCATTTTTGTTTAGATAGTTATGAGCTTCCTCGTAAGCAAGTAACAACGGTCTGTTTTTGCCTGTATATGTTTCGTGTCTGCCCCAAAACATACTATCATAAATAAAACGAGTAATAAGTCCAACTGTGATGTCCAAAACTTCAAAAGGCACTCCGCTTAAATCAAGTATTGTCAGTTTCTTTTCGCTACCAATCCACTCGTTGAGAAGATTGTGCAAGTCTTTTGGTGAAGTTGCATCTTTAAAGTCTCCTGGATTGAACAAAAAATCATATCTCGAATCTTTTAACCTTGAAAGAATTTTTTTCTCGTAGGAATAAAAGTCATTATGCTGTGTTTTAAAAGGAGAATTGATTGTGGCAGTTGATAAATGAGAAGTGAATTTTGCACCAATTAAGTTTTCGCAATCTCCCTCATTTTTTATTACCGCATTCTCTCTTGTTTGTTCATCCTTCTTGGTTGTTGTAAAACTTGCATTTAACCACCAGTTCATTTCGTGCCAAAGTTTTCTTGCACTAAAAGGAATTGGCGAATCAGCTGTAACAAAATTAGGATTAACTACACCAGCTTTTAAAACACAATTTTCTTTTTTCAAATTGGTAACCAATTCACGGAATAATCTATAGTCGGGCTTTTGGTCGTCAGTTGGTTTTGCACCAACAAGAAAATAAGCTAACTCATCAAAGCTCATTAACCAAAATGGTATAAAAAGGGGATTAGCAACTTCATTAATTTTGAAAACTTTAGCATCAGGAAATGCACTTGAATATTCTCCGTGAGGGTCAACTAATACTACTCTTGAGCCTTGGTATCCGTCCAATATGGCTTTTAAAATACTAACTGTTGTATTCGATTTGCCACTACCAGTAGAACCTAATATTGCACAATGTCTTAAAACAAGTTTGTGTAAGTCAGCATAAACACTTAAATTTTCAGATGATGAATGTTTGCCGATTTCTATTGAGCCAGCATCTTTTTTACCATAAATGTCGAAAAGGTCTTTTTCAATTACAATGTGAACTTCATCATTTATAGTTGGATAAGTCCCAATACCTTTTTCAAAATCATCGTCACCGATTTTCTCTCCAACCAGTTGAACAGTCAAAAATCGTGAACCAAAATTATACTTTAAAAATGCTTCGTCTGTTTTGTTTGGTGTATTGCTTACCGAAGAAACAATTCCATAAATAGTAATATTACCGATTGGAATTTTAATGAAAGTTCCGATTTGTCCTATTTTGTAAAGTCTTCCGTTAATGATAGGTGCAGCCGATGGAATATCGTTAGAAACTTCGACTTCAACCGTTCCCGAATCAACACGAATGATATGTCCTAAATATGTTATTTCGGTTTTCATTTTACGATTGTATCTATTGCTTCCTTTTTTCCTGAATTAGAAATAAGGAAATTTACAAGTTCATTAAAGTCGCCAAGTTTAAATTTACCGTCTGTTTCATCCCAATAAGAATCTGCCTTTTCATTAGGCTTTAGGTCAGTTGAAATGTATTCCCATTCTCCAAGGTTTCCGTTTATTATTGCTTTTTTAGGTCCGAAAACATTAAGGTTCATATAAGATGAAGTTTGTTTATGTAAACTTTCTACTTCTGAATCTTGGAAGAAAAAAACCAAGGCTGTTAGGCGGTTATTTTGTCTTAAACAGTTGAATATAATTTCGTTTATGTGCTGGTCTGAAAAGGAGTAACCTGTGAATACAAATAATAACTCACCGCTTAAAAGATAATTTTTAAGCCTGTCGAAATAAGCAATGAATGGTTGCTTTTTTGATGAATCATATTTCTCTTTCGATGGATAAATTACTAACTCATTTTCCTCTTTTTTGATATTTTCAATTTTACCAATTCGGATAATTTTCAGTGCTTTTGTTTTCGGGTCTAATTTCCAAAACCAACTTAATGAACCGTGGATTTTCCAAAGTCTAATCCAGTTTTGAGTTAAGTCGTTTTTATTTACAAATTGGTCAATGCTCTCTTGCCAAAAGAATGGCTCGTAAGAGCCAACAAAACCGTCAAAATAGGGTATTTGGCTTGCCTCTAATGATTTTTCAATTATTAGGTCATAGTTAGTAGTAAATACTTCTTTAGAGAAATCACGATTTAAAAGGCTAAGCCAAGCAAAAAATTTTTTGGTTTTTTCAATGTCAGCTTCGGCTTCTTTTTCTGCTATGATGTTGTAAATGATTGTGCATATTTCTTTGTCAAGCAACTTTGCCGCTTCTCCTGTTACTCCCTCATATTTTTTATTATCCTTTTCGCCTGTGATTTCTCTTATTCTACGGATATGATTTAAGATGTCTTCAATATTTACTTTTCTGTCTGTAATTGCTGTTTCTAAGTCGGTTTTTACAATTTTAAAATTCGTAAGAAAGTCAGCGGTCAATTTTGCTTCAATGCCTGTTGTGAGTTGTTCAACATTTGGAATTTTTAAAGCACAAGATGTCCCCGCACCAAAAAAGAAACCAACATTTTTAGAGTATGATAAATGTGTCTTTAATTCTCTAACTTCTCTTATTACGTTTATTTTTTCCATTGATGTTTCTCTGTCTTGTGAATATGATTATTGTTGGAAGGCAAAAGCAAATGTGCTGCAAAAGCCTTGGCTATTTTACAACAAAAATAATGTCTGTCAGTGCTGTGAAAGTTTGTGGTTTTCCTTTAAAATTGAAACTTACTTTTAAATCATCAACTTTTTTAGTTCCAAAATTTTCCAAGTATGAAATAATCGTTGGTTTTAAAAGGTCAAGATTTCTTTTCAACTTCCAAGAGCTGTTAAAATCGTCAGTATCAACAAGAACAAGAAACAAACGGTTTTCTGAACCAAATCTCATTTCTCCTTGATTTTCATAAAGCCAAGTTGCAAGCATTTTCGGATTTGCTTGAACTTCGTTTAGAATTTCAAGTTTCTCATTTTTCAAAGTAGTCAATACACCATTGCAAAATTCATCATCTCTGTCTTTCATCTTCTCAACTATTTCATATAAGATGTCAGAGGGTTTTGCCTTTTTATCAAAAACAATTTTTGCTTCTTCTGCTTTCTTTTTTAGAAAAGTCAATTCGACTGGATAGCCTTTTTCTTTCCGCTTGTCTTTGATGTATTCAGCAGGGAGGTAAGTTACTTTTAAATCAAAAGGAACATTGTTAATGAAAAAATCTACGCTTTTGATTTGTCCAACAGTTGGTAAAACTGTTGAATGAGATTTGAAAATGTGTTCTATTAAAATACTACTCCAATGGTTATACCAACTATTCAAAACATATCCTTGAACAGCAACATTGATTTCGGTTTCAAACTTTGAAATAAGTGTGTCGTAAGATTTATGAACCTTTACATAATGGCTTACCAAATATTTATCAAGTGAATTTTGGTAATCGCCACCCCATTCAAAATTTTTGAGTTTATAGAGTTCAGAAACTAATTGAATTGTGTCAAGTTTTACAACTTGCTTTCCATTTTCCTCTTTTATATAATCGTTTAAGATTTTATGTGAATTTTTGGGGTCTTTGCAAAGCAATTCAAATAGTTCAACAAATTGCTTTGCTAACGCTGTTTCTTTTAATGTGATTGCATTATTTTTAAGAAATTCAGCAATAAGTTCTTTCCGAACTATTGATTTTGTTTTGAGCCATAATAACCCAATTGTATCGCTACTAAACTCTTCAAGTTTTTCGCTTTCGTGTAATTTTTTCCAATAATTAAAATCTTTCATTTGCTAACTTTTGCTGTTGATTGGTTGATACAAAATGTTTTTTCTTCGGTTTGCAAACGAATAATATCTCTTGACTGCCTGCAACACTTCCTTTTCCGCCTCTGCCGTTATGATAGGTTTTTGCTTCAACCTTTACGTCTCTATATTTTGAAATTATCTTTTCAAACTCTTCAATTCCCGGGTAGCTCCGATTATTGTAACTGATTAACCAATTGGGGATTTCTTCTGAAAGTTCAAAGAGTTTTTCAAAAGAGTTTATTACATCACTTTTTTTGTCAAAGCCACTAACTCGTTGTGGTTCGTATCGTTTTATTCCGTTTATAAATTCTTTATCCTTCCAATATTCCGTGTATGTTTCAAGTAAATGGTAAAAACCCTGATAGTCTGCGTGACTGTCGCAATACGGAGGGTCAAAATAAGCTAAATCAACATTTTTAACTGTTGGCAATAACTCTAAAATATTTTTATTAAAACTCTGATTATCTTGGTTGTTGTCGAAAACAGCATTGTTGTATTTTGGAAGTATTTCTTCAAAAATATCTTTGATTGGTCTTATTAAACTTCTGTTACGTTTTATTCTTTCGGGGTCGCTCGCATAAACCAACGCTTGTGTATGACCAAAATGTCCCATAGTAATTTTCCTTGTCATACTTCGGTTAATCACGGCAAAGGCAATTGCTTGTTTGATTGGATTTTCAAGTAATGGTATGTTTGCCCTGAAATTGTCTAAAAATTCTGCTTCTTCTTTTTCAAAAAACACATTTGTAAATGTATTTTCCATTAATTCAAATTCATTTTTGTTTATAGATTTTTGAAAAAGAAGTTTTAAATCATCATTGTTAAGTTTATTGTCTTTATTTTCAATTAGAGCTAATCCAATTTGATTATTGAAATTTAAGAAGTCGTTTGTTATTGTTTTGTATCCAATTTGTTTGAATAGATATGCAACCGACTGTGAACCTGCAAATGCGTCAATAGCGGTTTTTACATTTTCGGGGATAAACTCCTTTATCCAAGCCAAATGAGTGTGTTTAGCACCCAAATACTGTGGTTCTGGAAACTGATAGTTGAAATATTTATATTCTTCAAAAAGCATTTTTATCTCTCTTAATTTTAAGTCGGCAAGTTACGATTTTTAACTCTTTTATTGACCAAAACCCTTTCCAAATTGTCAACAGTCCACTTGTCGAGTGGTGGGTGGGCTTGGGTGCGGTTGGGCAAAATTAAATGTGGTGCAAAAGCGTTGGCTTGTGTGTCGGCTTGCACCTCTTTTAATTTTGCGAAGCGTTGGCATTTCTTTCATTTTGTCTGTCGATATTTTGCCGGTTTGTCGGTCTTTTTACAATGAGGCATAACTTACTTATATGTATGACAAAACCATACAAAGCCACCCAAATTTGGGTAGATATGTATGACGTGCGTCATACTTTATTTTTCATATCAAATATTGTCTCGTCCTAAAAAAAGTTTACACTTTTTGGTTAATAATCCTACTACAAATTTACACATTTAAATTAATCCTA
>Ga0210032_1000866_pt1 | contig 19148 bp, 14 predicted proteins | sample CryGeyCG2114_250_2_FD_185458 | JGI IMG/M metagenome (GOLD analysis project Ga0210032, IMG submission 185458) | Groundwater microbial communities from aquifer - Crystal Geyser CG13_big_fil_rev_8/21/14_2.50 (SPAdes) (version 2) | ecosystem: Environmental > Aquatic > Deep subsurface > Groundwater ... | reverse complement strand
AGAGGCAATCGGGCTGTGAGGTACATTATCTTAATGGTCTGAATATGAAATAGTATTACGCATGGTGTAATATCGGCGATCTGTAATTATCGCACGTTTGGCCTGTTTTTTTTCACGCGCGGCATCATGATGCAGGCTCATTTCATTAAAGAAATATTCTACCTGGCTAAACACGACTATCACCTGCACACCGCACTGGATACACAGGGCTTTCTGGCTGCTCATCTGGAGGATGAATGGTTTGATGATATCGATCTGGTGCTGCTCGATATCAAACACATCGATGCAGCCAAACATCAGGCATTAACTTCACAGCCGTTGCAACCGATACTGGATTTTGCCCGGCGCCTCTCTGCCATGGGTAAAAAAATGTGGATTCGCTATGTGCTGCTGCCGGGTTACACCGATGGCCTTGAAGATGTCGAAAAGCTGGCTGACTTTATCGTTACACTCAACGGCGTTGAGCGAGTTGAAGTGTTGCCGTTCCATAAAATGGGGGAACATAAATGGCAGGAGCTGGGATTCAAATATCAATTACACGACGTTTTACCACCCTCCCCTGAACTGGTGAAACGGGTGATTCATCAATTCAGGAAACGTGGGTTGTTCAGTTGTTAGGGATCCTCATTTTCTCTTAAAACGATAACCAACCGGAACAACCGTAATGCCGGAATCGGTCACTTTGAAATGACGCGAATCTTTTTCCCGATCAACACCAATGGTTTCACCCTCGGGAATATGAACATGCTTATCGACAATACAACGTCGTAAGATTGCCCCTTTACCGATGCTCACTTGTCCGAAAAAGATCGAGTCTTCGATGTCGGCTTCCGGTTCGATATAGACCTGCCGTCCCAGAATGGAATGCTTCACTGATGCACCGATAACTGATGATCCCCCATTGATGATGACATTATTCAATCTCTCACATTTGCCCGACGGTGATGGCCCGGTACGGCACGGTGGTTGCTGCGGATTATAGGTGCGGATCGGCCAGTCTTCCTGATACAGATTTAGCGGCGGAACAGCTTTGAGTAAATCCATATTGGCATCAAAAAAGGAATCCAGGGTTCCCACATCACGCCAGTATTTATCTGAAGACACACGCCCGGAAATGCCACCGAACGGATAGGCATTCACCTTTCCCTTCTCGATCCATGCGGGAATAATGTCATGGCCGAAATCGTGTCGGGAGTGTGGCTGTTGACGATCCTCCTCCAGCATTTGAATAAGTTTCTTTTTGTTAAATATATAAATACCCATTGAAATCAGCGATTGATCAGGGGCATCCGACAGTGCGGACGGTTGTTCCGGTTTTTCTGTAAAGCCGGTGATCCGCATCGTAGCATCGACTTCAATGACACCAAATTCACTGGCCTGATTACGTGGAATTGTCATGCAGGCAATCGTGGCATCTGCATCATGCTCGATGTGGTGGCAAAGCATAGAGGCATAATCCATGCGATAAATATGATCGCCGGAAAGTACTACGATATACTTGCAATTACTCCAGCGTAGCAGATCAATGTTTTGATACACGGCATCGGCCGTACCCTGATACCAGTGATTTCCATCTTTCATCTGGGCAGGAATCGCAGTGATGTATTCTCCCAATTCCGGCGTCAAAACACCCCAGCCATCGCGTAAATGTTTGAGCATTGAATGCGAGCGATATTGCGTCAGTACAAAAATATGCCTTATGTCCGAATGCAGGCAATTGGACAGTGTGAAATCAATAATGCGATATTTCCCACCGAAATGAACGGCCGGTTTGGCCCGGTGATGTGTCAAAGGCGCCAGTCGGGTTCCGACACCACCGGCAAGAATAATCGCAAGCGTTCTTTTCATCGTGTTAGCCATCATTATTTATGTATCCTCCGAACCTCCGCAAAACCAGATAATGGCCCGGCAAACTGTTAAAAGTCAACTGGCAGAAGAGGTTATACCATTTACTTCACGGACCTTCTAAACGATTTAAGCGATAGACCCCCATCATCACAGGCTATGAGCTACAGGAAAGCATTGAGCAAGAAGCACGATTTTTAGCCCATTCCGGCCGTTTGGCCGCATAACGATCAAACGCTGCCTGCTCATCATAAGGATGTTCCAATAAAGCATACAGTTGATGAATTTCGCTGTAGTCACCTGCTACAGCCTGATCTATCGCCACCTGCGCCATGTAGTTTCTCAATACATACTTGGGATTGACCCGGTGCATCGAAACCCGGCGCTGCGTATTGCTGCGGCCATCCTGCTGCAATCGTTGCACATACTGACGCAACCAGCCGCTGATCTGTTGAAGAATCAAGCCCCTGACATCGCCCGCTTGATAATAAGCCTCCATTAAAGGTTGAATCAGCTCTTTATCTGACACGGTGCTGATCTCCATATCAACATCCAGATCAGCCAGCTTGCGATAAAACAGGGTCATGTCCGTCTCGGTCAGCATGAGCACCTGTTGTAACCCGTCCAGCAAATCGACATCCGTTTCCGCCTGAAACGATGTCAGGCCCAGCTTATCTGCCATCATCGATTGCCATTTTTCTTTGTAGCTGGAGAAATACGTATCCAGAACTTCCTGCAAAGCCTGAGTATCATCAACAAGAGGAAGTATCGCTTCCGCCAGACGGGCCAGATTCCAGCCAGCGATGCGCGGTTGCTTGCCAAAACAATATCGGTGCAACTCACGGTCTGTCGTATTCGGCGTCCAGTCCGGATCATAATCTTCCAACCATCCATAGGGGCCATAATCGAGAGTTAAACCCAGCACAGACATATTGTCGGTATTCATCACCCCATGCACAAAACCGACGCGCATCCAGTGCACCATCAATTCAGCCGTGCGTTGACAAACCTCATTAAACCATCGCAGATAACATGCGCCATCCGGCTCGCCCAGATGCGGGAAATCATGGCGAATGGTGTGATCCAGTAACTGTTGCAGGGTTTTCACATCATTTCGTGCCGAAAAAATCTGTAAGCTGCCAAAGCGGGTAAACGACGGCGCAACCCGGCAAACAATCGCGCCAGGCTCAAGTTCCGCATGGCCATCATAAAACATATCCCTGAGCACGGGCTCACCACTTAACATTAAACTCAGCGCCCGTGTTGTTGGCACGCCAAGGTGAAACATAGCCTCACTGCACAGAAACTCACGCACCGAGGAGCGCAGTACAGCAAGGCCATCGGCACCACGCGAATATGGCGTGGCTCCGGCGCCTTTGAGTTGCAGCATCCAGCGCTCACCGGATGCTGTTCTTAATTCCCCCAGATTGATGGCACGCCCATCGCCCAATTGTCCGGCCCAGCTGCCGAATTGATGGCCGCCATAACAAGTCGCATGCGGGTCCATGTCAGGCAGCACTTTGTTACCGGAGAAGATATCGACAAAAGTTTCCGACTGACAAAATGCTTCCGACAAATGTAATCGCTGTGCCACTTCCGGGGCATAAGCAATCAGTTTCGGAGCGGTAACCGGTGTGGGCTGTACGCGTGAATAACAGGAACCGAACACCTGACGGCGAAAGTTTTGTGCTTCCGGATCGGCAGGGAGCTGGCGTGTAAAGGTATTATCGAAACACAACTCTTCCGCTGCTTGGCATAAAAGGTCGGTTTCATTGCGACGCATCAAAACGAATGGCCTGTGCAGGGAGCACAGTTCTTTTGCATATGAGCGGATTCAGGTTGCAAGGTGGCATGGTCAATCCCCTGCTTGTGCAAAGTCTGCAGCAAAAGCTTGAGTGTTGAATCCCAATCAGCCATGGCTTCAACATCGATATGTGCCGAAATGGCTTTTCTGCTATCGGGAAGTGTCCACAGGTGGGCATGATGCACATCTACAACGCCGGCAGTTTCTTTTAAAACAGCGATAATATGCTTGATGTCGATATCGGCCGGCACAGCTGCCATCAACTCCGAGGTGGTTTCACGAACCAGTCGCCAGCCACCCCAGGCAAGAATACCGGCCACCAGAAATGAAAGTATCGGATCAATCAGCATCCAGCCGGTCAAATAAATAACCGCACCGGCAACAATGGCGGCCACCGAGCCGATCGCGTCACCGACCACATGCCAGTATGCAGCACGCGTATTGATATCATGATCACCATGCAGCCATTTCAAAATAATCAGATTCACCAGCAAGCCCAGCAGCGCCACGCCTATCACCAGGCCACCCTGCACGTCCGGCACGGATGAAAGACGTCCCACGGCTTCCCAGGCAATCCAGCCGCTTAAAAACCACAGTGCAAAGCCGTTCAGCTGTGCCGCCAGCACACGCGCCCGACCATAGCCATAAGTCATACCAAGATGCGCCGGTTTGCGTGCCAGACGTCCGGCCAAAGCAGCCAGTGCAAGTGCCACAACATCGGATGTCATATGCGCCGCATCGGCCAGTAATGCCAGAGAATTAGACATCCAGCCACCGATGAGCTCAACAATGGCAAACAGCAGCGTCAATATCAGCGCTGCATCCAGCTTATGATGGTGGCTGTGACCACAGTGGTGGGCATGTCCCATTACAGAGTAACCTCAAATATCATCCGGTGATTATTGGTGCTGCGCGCATGATTTCAACCACTTCTAAATGACGGGCTTTTATCTTTTTTTATTCGATGATTCCCTTTTATTGTTTCAGGTAGGCTCGATACTTCTCCGCGCCAATGCGTGCAGCCAGCGCCTGATAGCACCAGACGCAGGAAACCCTGAAAGCACTTGCCAGTATCTGATCATGATTCCAGTTCGACAGCTCGTAAACATGCCCGTCCCATTTGAATACATCATCCTTTCCGGCAATTGTCTTTTCTTCGACAGCAATTAACGTATTCATGACTTTGAACGTGGATGCCGGAGAAAAGCGCTGTTTGGCGCGGGCATCATTGTGAATAAAGGTCTGGCCGCTTTTCAGTGATGAAATAACCAAAGCCCCTCGACACCCCTCTCGGCAAAGAGCCCGGAAATCGTCAACTCCTCAGCGATGGCAAAGAGCGGCAGAGGAACGGTAATCATTGTGATGACATATTCAATCATGCTTCAATGCGGTTATGCTGAATTGATTTTACTTTCCTGATGCTGCTTTGATCAGCTGTCATCACCCCTCCCCTGTCTTACACAAAGCTTGAGCGTAATATCCTACTTATCTCAAACCAATCGACACCACTTGTGCGATGAAACCATGACAAATTCCCGGCAATATAATCATACACACATCCTGTGGATAACTTTGTGGATTGTTTTTCGCCAACGCTTTAAATCAACAGACTTACGGTCATATTTTTCACATGATTAAATTTTATGCAGTGAAATCAATATTATATTTATCAATCACTTATATATAAATGCAAATGTAAAACATGAGCATGTCACATCATCGTCATATATCATTAGCCGACTGTGGAAAAGGATTGACTTAACAGGGAAAATATCACTGGAAAGTCGGGGATATCGCTATCCTGAATTTTTCAGCCGTTGCAGCTCATCGCGATATTTCGCTGCATCCTCAAAACGAAGATCGGCCGAGGCTTCCAGCATTAAGCGCTCCAGCTCTTTCTGGCGTACCAGCTTCAATTCAGGCGTTGAATAATCCGCAATATCTTCTGCTACTTCAGGAATACTCGCATAGTCCATAGCGTATACATTGGACATCGCATCCATGATTTTCTTGATCACTGTTTCAGGTTCAATTCCATGTTGAAGATTGTAAGCCATCTGCTTTTCACGGCGACGATTCGTTTCATCTATCGCTCGCTGCATCGATTTGGTCATGCGATCAGCAAACAAAATCACTCTGCCCTCGACATTACGTGCCGCTCGCCCGATGGTTTGTATCAATGAACGGTCGGAACGAAGGAAACCCTCTTTGTCAGCATCAAAAATTGCCACCAGTGCCACCTCAGGCAGATCAAGCCCCTCACGCAAGAGGTTAATGCCAATCAGAATATCGAATTCACCCAGACGCAAATCACGCAGAATTTCTGTTCGCTCCAGCGTATCAATATCGGAATGCAGATAACGCACACGCAGATGCAGATTATTAAGATATTCGGTTAAATCCTCAGCCATGCGCTTGGTCAGACAGGTCGCCAGAACACGAAAACCCTTTTCAATCACGGCACCGACCTCAGAGACAAAACTTTCCACCTGATGCACAGCAGGCAAAATATCAATCACCGGATCAAGCAAACCGGTTGGCCGGATAATCTGTTCGGCGAACTCACCACCCGTTTGTTGCATTTCATAAGTACCGGGCGTAGCCGAAACATAAATAGTCTGAGGCACAGCTTTTTCAAATTCGTGAAACTGTAATGGCCGGTTATCCAGTGCCGAGGGTAAGCGGAAGCCAAAATCCACCAGCGTTTGTTTGCGGGAGCGGTCGCCTTTAAACATCGCCCCGATCTGCGGCACCGTGGCATGCGATTCATCAAGAATCACCAGTGCATTATTCGGCAGATAGTCCAGCAGAGTCGGCGGCGGATCACCGGGCTGCTGACCGGTTAAATGTCGCGAATAGTTTTCAATGCCCGAGCAATAGCCAATTTCCTGAATCATCTCCAGATCGAACAAGGTGCGCTGCTCAAGCCGCTGAGCTTCAACCAGCTTGTTCTGATCATGCAGATCCGCCAGTCGTTCACTTAATTCATCACGAATAGCATCCATCGCTTTGACCAGTAAATTACGCGGTGTAACAAAGTGAGATTTGGGAAACACGGTGAATTTATGTAGCGATTGCAGTCGCTTCCCTGTCAGAGGATCAAAGCGGGAAATGGCATCCACCTCATCCCCGAACAATTCGATACGGATGGCATAACTTTCGGCATCGGCAGGAAAAATTTCAATCACGTCGCCACGCACACGAAATGTTCCGCGATGAAAATCCATGTCATTGCGCTCATATTGCAATTCCACCAGCTTTTTCATCGCCGTACGTTGGTCAATCTCTCTACCCACCTCGAAATATTGCAGCATATTGGCATAGGCTTCCGGGCTACCCAGACCATAAATACACGATACTGATGCAATGATAATCACATCCTGCCGCTCCATCAGAGCACGCGTAGCCGAATGCCGCATACGATCAATTTGCTCATTAATCGAGGAGTCTTTCTCAATATAGGTATCCGACTGCGGCACATAGGCTTCCGGCTGGTAATAGTCGTAATACGAAACGAAATATTCGACCGCATTGTTTGGGAAGAATTGTTTAAATTCGCTGTAAAGCTGCGCTGCCAACGTTTTATTGTGCGCCATGATCAGGGTTGGCTTTTGCACTTTTTTGATCACATTGGCCATGGTGAAGGTTTTTCCGGAGCCGGTGACACCCAGCAGCACCTGATGTTTTTTACCCTCAACAACGCCTTCAACCAACGTCTCAATCGCCTGCGGCTGATCTCCTTTGGGGGTAAATTCACCATCAAGCTGGAATATTTGATTCATATTGTCGGACATTTGCGAATTCTACGAAGCCCTGATGAAATTGACAGGAACCATGTTGATCATCAATGCAATTTGAGAAAAGGAAACCCATCGAGAGTAACACTATTGATTCGCATGCACCCAACCTCTCCTATGAAAAAGGAGGGTCGAGTGGTCCGAGAGACCTTCCCCCTCAGGCTCTCACAGAACCGTACGTGAGACTCTCACCTCATACGGCTCTTCATGCCCACTTGAACTTACCAGGTTTCCATATCGTTCCAGTTCCTCCCATTGCTGGTTGACCGGAAATCCACTTCCGGACATGTCAGCCCCTTCGCACCATCTCCGTTTAACGGTGGAAGTGCCATGATTACACATATAAGATGATCCATAGCTCTGGCATCTCCGGTTTTCGATCATCATCCGTCTCTGCTGATTGTGTCTTCCTGTCGATTTCAATGCTTCAGTGAATTTCTTCGTGTCATCATTCATATGAGTAAAAGCCTGCATGAGCTGAAACTTGCCGTCACCATCAATATAGATGATATACAACACTTATTTTCATCAAATTTCATATCTTTTTAGCACCGCAAGTGGAATCGGTGAAACAACATTGATCATCCCGACAATTTGAGTAAGGTCCACGAAGGAAAAACATCATGCAGATAAGGATAAGATATGAGCCTGACAACCAATAAAAACCAACTGGTGATGACTGCTGTGCAAGGCAGCGTTGCGCCAGCCCATCAATGGGCGCCGTTTGAAGTCGGCAGCGCTGGCGAGATTTTTTCGTGGCCATCCACCGGTGGCATTACGTATAACGTCAAAATCGGCGATTCAGTGTTTGGCTGGGCCGGTGAACATATTGAGTCCGGCGTATCGACGACGCTTGATCACAAAAACAGCAAATGCGCAGCGGGATATCAGTTTCTTTCCTGCTGTGGCAATCAGGCCCGTGTGATTTCCGGCGAAGCCAAGGGTGCAATCGGTACCGTGCTGGGGCACCATGGTGGTGTGGAGCATCTGATGCTCGACTTCCCCGATGCCACGCTGGAAAAGCTGACTTGTGATGACAAATTTCTGATCAAAGGTTACGGGCAGGGTTTGAAATTCATCGACCATGATGATGTGTTCATTTACAACATCGATCCGAACTTACTGGAAAAATGGGGACTCAATGAACGGGATGACGGCAAAATTGAAGTTCCGGTCCATGTGATTGTTCCCTGTTATGCTATGGGTAGCGGCATTGGTGCACTGTCGATGACCACGGGCGATTACGACATTCTTTGTCACGATGCATCCGTGGTGAAGGAATTCAGCCTGGATAAACTGCGCTTCGGTGATTTTGTCGCCGTACTGGACCACGACAACCGTTATGGCCGCACTTATCGCAAAGGTGCCATCACTATTGGTGTGATTATTCATTCGGATTCACCACTGGGCGGGCATGGGCCGGGCTTGATGACGCTGATGAGCTGCACCATCGACAAGCTGGTTCCTGTACTCAGTGAAAAGGCTAATGTCGGAGCAATTCTCGGCATCGGACGTTATGCAGTCTAAGCTTCTGCTGACAGCACTGGCGCTGATACTGATTTCAATATCGGCGCAAGCTGAAGTTTATAAATGGACCGATAAAAAAGGAAAATTGCACTTTTCCGATCATCCTGTTCAAGGTGCTGAAGTTCAACAGGGTGGCAATGTCAGTCGCGTCAAAAATCAAACCTATAACCTTGCCAGCCTGCGGACGGAAATCCCCTACAGTCTGCAACATGGCTCCATGCTGGTGGAAGCTCTGGTTAACGGGAAAACACAGACTTTTGTTGTTGATACCGGTGCATCTTTTGTCACTATCCCGCCGCAACTGGCGGAGCGGGCTAATATTTCCACCGAGCGTGCAAAGCTTATCCAGCTGCAAACTGCCAATGGCGTGATTACAGCGCCGATGGTTGATATTCAACACATGAGCATTCTCAGTGCCGAACGCCAACAGGTTAAAGCGGTGATTGCTCCGATTGATGCACAGGGGAAGCTGGGTTTGCTCGGCATGAGTTTTCTCGGCGCATTCCGCATGAATATCGACCATGACCGACGCATGATTATTCTGGAGCCACGTTCTTGAGCGATACCGACACTACGATTCAAGCGGCTTGTATTCAGATGTGCTCCGGCGAACACGTTGCTGATAATCTTGAGAAAGCGGCCACGCTGTTGCAGCAAGCGGTGAAGCAACAGGCCAGGCTTGTTCTGTTGCCGGAAACCTTTGCCTGCGTCACACAAAACACTGAAAAGCGCCGTATCGCAACCGATATGATGCCTCAGATTGTCAGTTGGTTACAAGATCAGGCCAGGGTGCATCAAATCTGGCTTATCGGAGGCTCGATTCTTGCCCTCTCTGATCAGCATGAAAAGCTTCACAATCGCTCCCTGATGATTTCTCCAAATGGCGAAATTATCGCCCGGTACAATAAAATGCACCTCTTTGATATCGACCTCGCAAAGGAAAGCTGGCATGAGTCGGCCCATGTTCAGGCGGGTGAAAAACCGGTCAGCATCGATATTGAAACCGGCTGGAAGCTGGGGCTGTCCATTTGTTACGATCTTCGCTTTCCCGAGCTGTATCGAACATACAGCGCCAATGCCTGCAATATTCTCAGTATCCCTGCGGCATTCATCGTCTCCACCGGCAAAGCTCACTGGCAGGCACTGTTGCAGGCACGCGCCATCGAAAATCAGTGCTATGTGCTGGCGGCCGGACAAAGTGGCACACACGAGGATGGGCGCAATACCTGGGGCCATTCGATGATCATCGATGCATGGGGAAACATTCTGCAGCAGCTTGATGCCGGAGAAGGTGTGATCACTGCCCCACTCAGCCTCGCTAATCTCAACCGGGTCAGGCAGCATCTACCGGCATTACAACATCGGAGACTGTTATGACTCAACCCTCACGGGAAACGTTGCGTGCCCATCGACAAGTGTTTTGGGACGCATGGCAGAAGGCTCAGGCTGACTTACCCCTGAATGCGATGGAGGTCCGTATTGCCCGCGTCATCAAAATGCATCCTGAATATCATCATTTCTTTAACGACATGGAAGATTTTCTGGATCGCGACTTTCAGGATGACGGTGGCATGAACCCCTACCTGCACCTCTCGCTGCATCTGGCGCTGGAGGAGCAAATTGCCACCCACCAACCGCCGCAAGTCGCCACAACGCTGGAACATCTGATGCAGATAAAAGGCAAAACCCGGCATGAGGCGCTGCACACCATATTGGAGATTCTGACAGAAACCCTGCATGCCTCGCACCGTCAGGGCATGGAACCGGATGTGATGGCCTATGCCGAGCGCGTCAAAGGCTTAACCGGCTGATGATCCGTAATATTTTCATCTCCCTGATTTTTTTCTTCGGGCCTGCCCTGTTGATGTTTGTCATTCGCTACTTTTTCCTGCTGGTCAAAGTGTGGCTGATGATTCGCAGACAGCAGCCGCAAAACGTCATCATCGACATTACACCGCACCCGGCCCACACCAGCCCCGGCAAAATATTTATCACCGCGTCGTTGCTGTTCGGCCTGGTCTGTGCCATATGGATCTGGAGTGAAATGACTGACGAATCCACACAGACAGAAATGCAGTATATTCCCGCCCATACCGATGCCACAGGCAAGGTCATCCCCGGCCATCATGTACCGATGAAGGATAACGGCACATCCCCTTGAGTGAATTCCCATCACTGGCAACTGAGCATGCTCTAACGGCGCTGCAAGACAAACATAGCATCCTGCTGACAGCGACTGGCGCACTGGCGGCTGACTGGAAACGCCGCTTCGCTCTTAGCAACCCGTCAGACATTTGCCAGACACCCGACATTCTGCACTGGCAGAGCTGGCTGGAAACGCTGCACCAGAAACACTGCGAAACGGTTCCCCTGCTCAATATGCAGGAGTTGCTGCTCTGGCAGCAGGTCATTGGCAACGATTTACTGACTCACGACACTCATCTGCAAACAAGAAACAGTGCGGAAACAAAAGCCGCTGCACGGGAGCTGGCCACTCATGCCCGGCAGGCTTATGCCGTGATGCAGGATTATCGCATCGCCACCGATGCACTGGCCTGGCAAGGTGAGGAAGCTGAAGCACTGGCGCGCTGGATTGAGGCGATACATGTCCAATTGCAGCAGCCCGGCTTGCAACAGCGTACATTGCAGGCGCATATCACCGATGAAGTGCTGGCAAAGCTCGCAGTTTCGCCCGGACATCGACATGAAACACTGTTGCTCGATGGTTTTGAAACGCTCAGCCCCAGCCGAACGCGGCTGCTGAACAAGCTGGCGCAAGCAGGCTGCCGCATTTTCACGCTAAAACATGATGATTTACCACCTGCCCCCCTCTCACATACAACTCTGTCACATACAGCGCTGTCGCATACAGCTTTGCCATTTACAGATTGGTCACAAGCTGAGCCTGCCGTGCAGTTCACCGCCCTGAACGATGGGCGTGAAGAAATTCACTTTCTGGCGCATCGCTGTCAGCAAATTCTGCATCAACAGCCCGAAGCGTTTATCGGCATTGTGATCGACGACGCTTTTTCAACGGAGACACTGGCCGAAGTGATGAATGAATCATTGATGCCTCAGGCAGGCGCTGCACTGCGCCCCGATATGCAGGCGATATCGATGCAGGGGCCGCCGTTATCGCGCTGGCCGATGATCAGTCAGGCTCTGCATATTATGGGGCTGAACAGTGGTCAGGCCGTTGCCTTTGAAGATTTCAGTATGCTGCTGTTCTGCCCGTGGCTAAAAGATTATAGCGGGGAGCGCATAGCCCGCAGTACACTCGATGCCACTTTACGCCAGCAGCAGCAACATGAGTTGCAGCTTGATCGTCTGCATCAGTTCAATGCGGCACGCAGCGTGCCCGGCTTGCTCATGGTCATCGACAGTATCCGTCAGTTTTCAACGCTCAAATCAAAGCATTATCCGGTCGATCAGTGGGTGCAGCATATTCAGGCCTTTCTCAACGAGCTCGGGCTTAGCCAATACCTTCTCAACGAAGATCAGAAACCATGCAATCACGAAATCATGCAGATCAATGCGCTGCGCGATGCGCTGCTGTCGCTGGTGGCTGCCGATAGCATTGAAAGCACGCTGGACTGGTCATCCCTCTTTTCGCTGCTGCAATCGGCATGCAGCCGTATTCGCCTGACGCCAACACCATTACATCCGAATGTGGCAGTGATCTCACGCCAGCAAAGTGCCGGTATCCATTTTGATTATCTGCTGTTGCCGGGCATGCATGAGCAGTCATTTCCGTCAGCCGCCAAAGCGCTGACCTTGCTGCCGCTGTCACTGCAACGAAAGCTGGATATTCCGTTCACGCATAGCCACACATGCTATGCCCATGCCCGCTGGTTGTGGCAGCAATGGCTCAGCAGCGGCGCGTTTATCGATCTCAGCTATGCCAGACAGGTGGAAAATCAGGACGTACTGCCCTCACCTCTGCTCGGAGACATCACACCGACAGCGTGGACTTCTACTGCAATATCCGGAGTACTCAGCATGCCGATTGAAACTTTTGATGATGCACCGGATGTGCCACTGCTGGATGAAAACATTCGCGGTGGCACCGGCATTCTGACGGCACAATCGGCCTGTCCGTTTCGCGCTTTTGCCAGCTACCGGCTGAAACTGAAACCGCTGGAGCAACCGGAACCCGGCATCGATGCCAGAATCAAGGGCGAACTGATCCATGCCGCGCTTGAACATATCTGGATGCAATTACGCACACAGGCCGCACTGGCGGCGCTTTCTGAAACTGAGCGAAGCACGCTGATTACGCAGGCCGTGCAGCAGGCATGGTTACGCTGTAAGGCATGGGTACAGCCGCCATCGCGCCAGCTTGAGTCGCAACGCCTGCAAAGCCTGCTGGAGCAGTGGCTGAACATAGAACTGGCACGGGCACCGTTTCGCGTTGAAAGCATCGAATCGCTTCACAGCGTGGAACTGCCATTTGATCCACTGCCGTTTGACCCTATCAGCGGTAGCCATGGTGCGACTGCCCGCACATTTCCCGTCAGCTATAAAATTGACCGCATCGATCGTGACGAGCAAAATCGGCGTATCCTGATCGATTACAAAAGCGGCCAGAAACAAAGTTTGAGCCACTGGCTGGGTGAGCGCCCGAAAGAGCCGCAATTGCCGTTTTACGCCACCGCCAGTGCTCTTGCCGATGATGATGCGGTCAGTTTTGCGCATGTACAAAGCGGTGAGCAGATGGGATTTAACGGACTGGCGCGTGAAAACGTCGGCATTTCCGGCATAAAAACCTGCGATGGCAAGCGTAATAACCCGGAAGACTGGCCGTTGGTACTTGAGCAATGGCGACAAAGCCTGCAACAACTGGCCGAAGAATTTGTCACCGGCCATTGCACGGTGACACCACGTGATGCGCAGGCATGCAACCACTGCGGGCTGGAGGCGGTATGCCGCGTTGGAGAAACGGGCGCACTAAACTTCGCTGCCAGTGATGATGCCAACCGTGACAGCACGGAGAATCAGGCATGAGTGAACACGTCCGCCAGTTGGTCATCGATCCGAGCGCATCGTTTCTGGTGCAGGCACCGGCCGGGTCGGGTAAAACCGAACTGCTGACCCAGCGGATTTTGAACCTGCTGGCCTGCGTCGATACGCCGGAAGAAATCCTCGCCCTTACCTTCACGCGCAAGGCGGCGGCGGAAATGCGCAACCGCGTACTGGCCGCGCTCAAACTGGGCCAGCCCGAAGCGGCAGAAAAGCACCGTTTCCTCACCTGGCAGTTGGCGCAAAAGGCACTGGCCCGTGATGCCGCGCAGGGCTGGAATTTGCAGCAGAACCCGAATCGCCTGCGCATTGTCACCCTCGACAGTCTGAGCAGCGCACTGGCGCGGCAATTACCATTGTTATCCGGGCTGGGACGCATGCCGGAAACGCAGGATTATATACAACCGCTGTACCGACAGGCCGCCGAACGTGCCCTGCAACAGGGGCAGCGGCAATATCCCAAAGCCGTGGCCACGCTGCTGCTGCATCAGGATCATAATACCGCAGCGGTGATCCGCATGATGGCCGGTATGCTGGAAAATCGTGAACAATGGCTGGCTCCGGTGATTGCGCATGCCCGCGATATTCAGGGCTTGCGCCAGCACCTTGAAAGCAATCTTGCCGCCTACATCAGCCACCACTTGCTGCAATGTGATCTGCGCCTGCCGGTGGAGGTTAAGGCATCGTTGCCGCCGCTGCTGCGCTTTGCCGCTGAACATGGCGGTGACTCACAACTGGCCGAATTATCCGCCTGGCCGGAGGCCGACGTGGCACACATGCAGGCATGGCAGGCGATCTGTCGTGCGGTGCTTACAAGCAGTGGCGATATTAGAAAAACCGTCAATAAAAACAATGGATTTCCGGCTGATGCTAAAGTAGAGAAACAAGCAATTATTGGGCTTCTCGGCATGCTTTCTGACGATCAGAGCTTACTTGAATTGTTACAGGGTATCGGTGAAATGCCGGACTCACCGCTGTTTGATGAAAGCCAGTGGCAGGTGCTGGAAGCGCTGTTTTATCTGCTGCCAACAGCCGCTTTTTCCCTGCATCAAATCTTCCAGCAATCCGGCAAAAGTGATTTTACCGAAATCGCCATCCGCGCCATCGATGCCCTGAGCGACGCAGAGGAGCGGCCAACAGATTTGCTGCTCAGGCTGGATTATCGCATTCGTCATATTCTGGTGGATGAGTTTCAGGACACATCCGAATTACAAATTCGGTTGCTGCAATGTCTGACTTCCGGCTGGCAACCGGACGACGCCGATCGCACCCTGTTCATGGTCGGTGATCCAATGCAGTCCATTTATCGCTTCCGCAAAGCGGAGGTCGGCCTGTTTCTGAAAACCAAGGCCAACCTGAGTGGTTTACCACATGTGCAAGCGCAGACGCTGGAGCGCAATTTCCGCTCCGATCCGGCCGTTATCGACTGGGTGAATCAGGCTTTCCGCAATATGTTTCCGCGTCACGAAGATATGCTCGAAGGCGCTATACCCTACAGCCAGGCCAAGGCGATGCGGACTGATGGCGGCAGTGTGCATCTGCATCTGCAAGCCCGGCGCGATGATGAAGCCGAGGCCAGTGCCGTTATCGCCATGGTACAGCAGGCGCTGCAACAGGGGCACAGCACCGGCATTCTGGCGCGTTCGCGCAAGCATCTGCATCACATCATGGATGCCCTGCAACAGGCGAATATCCCCTTCCGCGCCATCAAAATTCTGCCGCTGCATGAGCAGCCGGAAATTCGCGCGCTGGTCGCACTGACGCGTGCGCTGCTGCATCCGCAGGACAGAGTCGCCTGGGCAGGCGTGCTGCGCTCGCCCTGCTGCGGCCTGTCTACGCAGGATTTATTCAGCCTGCCTGGCGACAGCGAAACATCGCCCTGGCAGCAGTTGAAACAATCGCAGCAAATGCAACTAACCACCGGCCATGCACAACAGGCACGCATTGCACATGTGGTGCAAGCCCTTGACCCGTGCATCGGACTGGCCGGAAAAATTGCTGTGCGCACCCTGGTTAAAACGGCATGGCAGCGTCTGGGTATGCCGGGCACGTTGCTGCCAGAGCAGCAAACCAATGTCGGCAATGTGCTGGATTTACTGGATCAGCTGGATGGGCAACCCGTCCACGGAGAGATCGATTTCGCTCTGCTCGATGAGCATCTGGCCAAACGTTTCACCGAACCGGACAGCTCGCCGCAGGCGAATATGGTTGAATTGCTGACCATGCACGGAGCCAAAGGTCTGGAATGGGATACGGTGATTTTACCCGGCCTCGGTAAAGATCCGGGCAATTCAGCATCGCCACTATTGGCATTCACCGAAGCCTCAGCGCAAACGCAATCGCTGTTTCTGATGTCACCCAAATCGCAAACCCGCAGCAACGATACCTTGTACAACTTTATCCGGCGCATCGAAAAAGCCCGCGACACGCACGAAACCCGTCGCCTGCTGTATGTGGCATGCACCCGTGCGCGCAAAACGCTACACCTGTGCGGGCACCTCAACAAAGCCGAAGAAGCCGCCAGATCATCGCTGCTGCACCTGCTGTTATCGCAGGATGAAACCGCCTTCGGCGCAACGCTGCACAATATCGAAGCCACCGCCGCATCCGCCACAAACATCCGGCCGCTGACGCGCATGGCCGAGCTGCCCGCCTGCCTTGAAGCAACCACTGCACCTGCATCCACAGCATCCGAAATCGAATACATCTGGTCCGGCCCCACCGCTACTGCTGTTGGCCATGCCGTGCATGCTTGTTTGCAGCAAATCGGCGAGCAAGGCATTGAGCAATGGCAATCAAGCGATAGCGATGCCGCCATCAACCACATGCACCGGTCACTGATGCGTGAGGGCCTTTCCGGCACCCTGCTGGAGCAAGCCATGCAACGCTGCACCCGTGCCATCAACAACACCCTTAGCAGCAGCCACGGCCAGTGGATTCTTTCCGGCCAGCATCAGCATGCCCGCTGCGAGTGGCCATTGAGCAAACGGCAGCATCAGCAGATCAGGCATTTCATTCTCGACCGCAGCTTTATCGATGAACACGGCACCCGCTGGATTATCGATTACAAAGTCAGCGACCACGAAGGCGGCAATCTCGAAAGCTTCATCGCCAGCGAAGCCGACCGTTACAGCCCGCAAATCCGCGCCTATGGCGCATTGCTGGGTGATCTGGAGCCAGGAAGAGACATCAAGCAGGCGATCTATTTTCCGCTGATGGATTATTTGTATGTGTATCCGGCATTGGGTTGACGTGAAACCGAAACAGGCGCATTTTCGCAATGTTGTGTTTATTTATAGGCAAAAAAAAGAATGAATTACTTGTATAAGCACTATTAACTACACAAGGAGGAATTGTGGAGTCATTTGCAAAATTAGTATCTGCTTTGTCGTCTTTAGCATGGCCAGCCATAATTGGAATTCTATTGTTTAAGTTTTACCAACCCATAAAAACTCTTATTGAATCGGCACAAGGAAGAAAATTCAGTATTAAAGTAGCCGGTAATGAATTAACAATGGAAGAAGCTTCGGAGCAACAAAGGCAAATAATTAATGACCTGCAATCCAAATTAGCTGAAATAGAGAAAAGGCTTGAGTCTGATCAAACGGTCTCGATATGGGGCGTCCCGAAGATAATCGAGCAGGACTTACATTGGTTAAGAAAATTAGAGCGCTAGGTTCAAAGGTTCCATTTTATATTTTTTGTGGAGGCTGGGCGGCTAGAAACTTAAGGGATGAAGCAATCAATAATGGTGTTACCGAAATCACTTCTTCTGGCACGACTTTATTAAGTCGACTTCCATTAGAAAATAGCAGCTGCTCTTAACAGAATCGACAGACCAGACTGAGTTAAATTAATAAAATGAAATCTACCCTTGAAATAAGCAAATTCCTCCAATTCATCTCCCTCATCCTTGCAGTGTTACTGCTGTATGGATGTAGTAACTCCAAGCTTGAGCCTGTGCATCCCGGCGGGACTATTCTGGCTTTTGGCGACAGTTTGACGGCTGGCGTCGGCGTCTCGGCTGAGCATAGCTACCCTTCTGTGCTGGCTGAACTGACAGGGCTGAATGTAATCAATGCCGGTATCTCGGGTGAAATCAGCGCAGAGGGTTTGGCGCGCCTGCCGGAGGTGCTTGAGCAAACGCAGCCGGAGCTGCTGATTCTGATTGAAGGCGCCAATGATATTCTGCGCAACCAGAGCTTTGCCGAAGCCAAACGTAATCTGGCTGCCATGATCACACTGGCAAAAGCGCGTGGTATTCAGGTGGTGCTCGTGGGCGTGCCGCAAAAGGCGCTGTTTTCTGATTCTGCGCCTTTTTACGCGGAACTGGCCGAGCAATTTGATGTACCCTTCGAGGCTTCGGTGATTGGTGATCTGGAGCGGAGCCCTTCGAGCAAATCCGATCAGATACATTTCAATCAAAAAGGTTACCGCAAAATGGCCGAGGCTATCCGCGATCTGTTAGCTGACCATGGCGCTATTTGAAAGTTGACCCCCTACTTCTACCGGAAATGGCGAGAGAGCTTACAGACTCAGGCCGACTGCCGGGTTCTCGCCTTCTACCGCCGGGAGAAGGCCTGGATGAAGGGATGCTGTGAATCTCTGCGAACCGCTGGCTAAACAATCTTATGCTTGCCCCCCTTTGTTGGGCCAAACCGTTGAATCAAGCTTGCAAATTCAGCATGAAACCTGCAACTTGTACCACGCTCGCTGCACCCACAAGGAAGAAATCTTATGAGCTCTGAAAATCGCCGACGCCATCAACGTCACTCCGTCAACTTCGAAATTATAGTTGCTGTGGAATCCATGCAAAGTGAGATGCTTTATGAGACACGGCAAATTTGCCCTTAGGTTCAACCCTTAGATTCTAAAGATGTAAACCAGCATGTCTGGACATTCTTTGGGCCCTCACTATCATTCGCTTCATGCATAAGACTCATGAAGGAGAATTTCAGCTTGATCGGATCGCGGTTCGTCCGGTTCATGTGAATGAAGAAGAGCGATTTCAACGGCTGATGCAGATGCATCATTACCTTGGCTCGTTGCCGAAGATTGGTGAATCTGTCTGGTACGTTGCGGAAGGTAATGAGGAATGGGTAGCACTGTTGTGTTTTTCGGCGGCATCCTTGAAATGCGCAGCACGTGATCAATGG
>Ga0210032_1000864_pt1 | contig 19170 bp, 13 predicted proteins | sample CryGeyCG2114_250_2_FD_185458 | JGI IMG/M metagenome (GOLD analysis project Ga0210032, IMG submission 185458) | Groundwater microbial communities from aquifer - Crystal Geyser CG13_big_fil_rev_8/21/14_2.50 (SPAdes) (version 2) | ecosystem: Environmental > Aquatic > Deep subsurface > Groundwater ... | reverse complement strand
GATATATCTGCTGCTGTAGGGGAGATCCTTAAATAATTGGCTCCTTTTTTTTGTATGTTTTGCCAATAAGGGAGTAGGTTGTAACAGGCTGCCGATTGAGTTTGTATCCCATTAATTCTAAAAAGTGCCTCTCTTTCTTGAGAGTGTAACAAAATGCCTTCTTCATCTTGAATGCAACGTTGTCGGCAGTCATCTTTGGCGACATTATCTGCATGGGCTGAAAAACAACGCGCGGAGTAAGCCAAAGGTGCAAAACCATAACTAAATACTTCACAATCTAGAGGCCTATCTTGGCTATTAACCAGCTCATTAAAATGAGCTAACAAAGCACTTAGATCATCTCCACTTAGTTCAACAGGTAAGGTCCACCCTTTGAGATTTTGATGATAGAGTAGAGCTAAGGTCTTTCCATGGTAAATGTTTAAAGATGGCCCGGCATAAAATGGTGTACCCAATTGAGTCGCAATTTCAACGGCACTCCAATCATTTGCTTCAATGCTATAACCCTGTTGGCAAATTTTTTTCATCAATGCTACTTCTGAGCGTGCTTCAATTAAAGCTAAATTGGATAAAACGACTTCCTTACCTGCTTCTTTCAGTTTTAGGGCAATACCCAGCCAGTCATCTAATTTTAACTCACGCCTTTTACTACAAATAGATTCACCTAAATAAACTCTATCGATGGGTAAAGTGGTCACCCTGTTATAGAAATCAAAAAGCCGCTTTGCCGACCAATGATAACTGACAGGGGCTAAGGAAATTTTCATTGCCATGATCGATGATAGGCTCCTAATGTAGTTTGGCTTCCTTCAGAAAGACCTTGTAACTCTGTCATCCAAGATGGCTCTGTTTGGTACTTTTCGGGTGACAGAAGTAATTTATCAATGGCACAACGCCATATTCTGGTTACTGTTTGAGTGTAGGCGGGGCTGCGTTGTCTTCCTTCAATCTTTATAGCCTTGACGCCTGCCTGAAGAAGTTCTGGTAATAAATCGATCGTATTGAGTGACGTCGGCTCTTCCATTGCGTGGAAGGTGTTCCCTTTGACATCAAAACGCCCCTTACAAAGTGTTGGGTAACTGGTTTTTTCATTGGGCAGATAACGATCAATCATTTTTCCATTGAGGCGACTTTCTAAAACACCATCTGGATTTTCCTGCCAACTGACTTGTTTTGCGGGGGAGCAAACACCAGAAAGATTTGGTGACTCTCCGGTGATCCAAGATGAAAGATGGCAACGACCTTCAACCATAATGCAGAGTGATCCAAAACCGAATACCTCTATTTCAACACTGGTATTTTTAACCAAAGTTTTGACCTGTGCCAAGCTTAGAACACGTGGCAAAACCGCTCGTTTGATACCGAAATTTCTTTGGAAGTAATTAAGGCCCTCTGGAGAAGTGACAGAACCTTGTACTGAAAGATGACGCGAAATTTGGGGATGTTTTTGAGCAGCATAGTCTAATAATCCCGGATCTGCCATGATCAATGCATCCACGCCTAAATCTGCGGCTTTATCTACAGAATAGAGCCATTTTTTCCAGTCTTGAGGGTTTGGATAGGTGTTAATGGCGATAAACACTTGAGTATTTTGTTGATGCGCCAAACTTAATGCACTGGTTATCTGTTCATCATTAAAGTTTAGACCCGCAAAATGTCTAGCGTTGGTATCATTTCTAAACCCCAGATAAATGGCATCAGCACCTTGTTCAAGGGCTTTTTTAAAGGCAGGAAAACTACCTGCAGGACAGACGAGATCAAGTTTTGGCATCGTATTTTTGTATGAAAAAGACCTATGTACAGGTTAACAAATACCTGTTGAAGTAAAATTGATATGGATCATATTTTGGGAGATGTTTATTGATAATTGACTAACAATTGGTAATCATTGGTAGAAATATCTCGACCTTCAATTTCTATAATACCTTCATCTTTCAGCCTATGAAGTATTCTTGAGAATGTCTCAGGCTGAATCGCCAGTTGTGAGGCAATTAGGCGTTTACTCGCAGGGAGTTGTATCGCTTGATGATCACGATGATCAGGTAATAAGGCCATCAAATAGCGAATTACACGATAAGTGGCATTTTGCAAGGTTAATGTTTCGATTTCATTGAGTCGGCGATGCAACCTCATACTTAAATCCGCCATCATGTGAAAACAAGAACGGGGGGAGCTTTCTAATAGGTTTCTGAATAACTGCGCATTAATGGAAATAACTTCGCAGGGTTTTAAGGTTTGGGCATTGGCAGGGTATACCTGTTTATCCATAAACATAATCGCTTCAGCAAAGCTTCCTCCAGGCTGAATGATTTCTAACACTTTTTCTTGTCCTTCAACAGATACCCTGTAGAGTTTGATTTGACCAGAAAAGAGTAGATAAAACCTGTCGGCCTTATCGCCAATGGCAAAAAGATGATTATTAGGGGCATAGGTATGAAGGTGAATGCCTTTTTGTAACTCATTGAATTGACTGTCATCTAAGGCTGTAATCAATATGTGATGGCGAATAAAGTCTGTATAAATCGGCAACATAATTCATTGTTCAATAAAATAAGTAGGTTCTTATTATAAACAAAGATAAGTACAGGGTGCTGATATGGATCAAACTATTTCCAAAAGCGAATAAAAAACATCCCTCAGGGTGTGTCTCATACTATGTCCGTACTATGTCCATACTATGAGGGATGCTTGACTTCGCTTAACTTAAAGGTTTGTATTAAAAATCAGCAGTCAGCATTACCCATAACTTATCCGTGTCTTTACTGAAACTATCCGCAGAATAACTGGCATATTTAAAGGTCACAGCGTAGTTTTTAGCAAATTTTTTCACGGCCACAAAATCTAGTTCTGTTCCATAATTGGTATTCCCCTTATTAGCAGAAAAATCATGGTAGAATAGTTTAAAATTCATTCCTGCAGCAGGAATAATGGCTCCAACATATAAGTCTTCCAATCCATCCGCTGGTGTGCCTAAAAACTTATCAGCCCAACCATTAAAGGCATGATTTGTACCTAAGGGTGTTTGGAATGCAACACCTTGATCGGCCGTGTGCACTTCATAACCCAATTGCCCCGTGATTGAGTTGTTTCCTAAAGTTGTAGAAAAATGATAATAATCTGTATTAATCGAAGCGGTATTATCTGTTTCTTGGGTGGCAAATTCTGCTTCATATCCCCAGTTGAGTTCCCCCATCTTTTGTTTTCCAGTTAAGCGTAGACCATAAGTGTCAGTGATGTTTTCCAAAAGATAAGCATAACCAGAAATGGAACCTAATCCTGAACCATCATATTTTGCATTCAAAATATGATGGTGGCCTGCTGAAATATTTTTATCCAAAATAGTATTGACATTATATAGGTTAGCATAGACTAAGGTCAGATCTTTAATGGAGGTGTTTACTATAGTGAAACCATCATAGGTTTGTTCGTTCTGTCTCCATCCGACGCCACCTATAAATCTTTGGTTATCTAAATTGATTCTTTGACGTCCATATTTTATGGTGGTTTTATCAAAGCCGTTATAACTGACATAGGCTTGATTCATTTCGGTATAGAGTGGATCGGCAATAACCGGGTGCTGTGTGTCACCATTGGCTAAGCTGTTAAAATCTGTCCCCCAGACTTCAGCGAGGTGATCTGCCTCCACAAAAAAGCTAAAGTCATTATACTTTTGGGTTTCAAAATTTAAACGTAGACGCACTGATGAAGATTCTGCATTATCTGAAAATCCATCTTGGTCGACATTTTCATATCGATACCTTAAAGAAACATGAGAAATACCCTGTTGGATAGATTCGGTTAAAGATGATGTAGCAGGTTCAGTTGCATAGGCTCCGGTGCTGAGAGCAGCTACAACAGCTAGGCTAAGTAGATTTTTTTTCATGTGTGACTCCTAATATGACTATATGATTACTCTGGAAGCCATATTAAAGATTTGTGCCAGCTATGCATTGACTTTAATCAAGCATTCTTTTTATTGATGGGATTAGGTAATATAATACTCTATAAATTTGGATGTTAGCGATTTACGTGCTACTTTTTGAAGAGGTGTTTTGTTTTCTTAACTGTGCATGCTGTATGTATACACCAGTGATGTCTGCAAATACAGGATTTCAGAGCTTAGGTGAAAAATCAGATCAAGGCGTAGCTCGTAGAGAATGACTGGTCATTGGTAAGCGCTATAACGCAGAGTGGCTTTCCACTTAAGCTCCCGAAGGGCAAGCCGTTAAGCGCCCATCTCGGCAGGCAACTGCTCCTGCAGCTTTGCTAAGATATATCGCTATAGGAAGCCGGTAAGGGGCTTGAGCAGGAACGGAAGCTTTATGAACGCTGGACTGGTTTAGAATAACTAATACTGCGCTTTCAAGCCTCGAATAGGGACGCTTCTCGACTTGTTGAAACTCGCATTTCCAGGTTTTACGGGTAGAGTATCGATTTTACTGGGCTTAAGAAAAACCAATAAATTTCGGGTAGGGTGATATCCTTGTCAAAATCTATGACAAAGTATAAAGTAATTCAAACTCTTAATCCGACATTATGATTTAGTTCGGTAATCTGCTCCTCAAGTGGAGAATCAAGATTTTTTTAAAAAACTTAGCTTATTCAGCTTTTTGGATTGAAGCATCTGTTAGTGGTTAGTTCGGATTTCAATGTACATCATCAAAGGTAAGGGTATGTTAGCCTCTCGATTGTTAGGTAGTTTAAGTGTGTTTTTATTGACTTTCTTAAGTGTCATTGATAGTGGATATGCTTTAGATAGCACCATTGTTTTGGATAATGGACAGAGCCTGCAATTGAATGGTATGGGGGAAGCTAAACAGTTGGGGGCGGTTGTTTTTATCGGGGGACTTTACTTAGACCGAAAAAGTTCTGAACCTACAGAGATCATTGATGCTTCTAAACCTCAGCGGATGAGTTTACGTTTTAATAATCGTATTTCAGCAACGGCTTGGAAGAGGCTTTGGCTGGATTATATTTCAATTAATACCTCAAAGGATATACTCCAGCCTCATGTAAATGAAGTCCAACAGTTCTTGGAGTTTTTCCAAGGTGCCATTAAGGTAGGGGACCAACTTAATATCGATTTCATGCCTGAAAAGGGGACATTAATTAGCCTAAACGGCATTTATTTAGGGACGATACCTAATCAAGACTTCTATCCTATTCTATTGAATACATGGATTGGCCCCAGACCCTTGAATGATGAATTTCAACTCGCCATTTTAGGCAAAGATGAGGATAGTAAAATACAAGAAGAATTTGATACTCTTGCGCCCACTGTCGATAGGGTTTCTCAAGTAAAACGTTGGGCGATAAGGACGAAGCTAACTTTAGCTAACTTAGACTCAGAGGATGCAACGCCAAACGCCTCAGTGACTACACTTAATGAAGTTTCTCGTGTTGATGAAGAGACCAAAGCAAATAGTACTCATGCAAATGATAGGGAACCACAAAAAGCTATTGAAAAAACGGCAGAAAATAACAAAACTGCTATTGTTAATTCAGAGATATCTCAATCCTTGATAAAACCTGCCGAGAAACTTACCAATAAAACGATTGAAAAAAGTACAGATCCTGCTCCATCCAGTTCAAAGAAGACTGCAAAAATTGTCCAAAATACTGAAAAAACTCCTGAGAAAACTCCTGAGAAAACTCCTGAAAAAAAGGACGTTGAATCTAGCCAACCCAAAGACAGTTCAATAGCATCGCAGGATCGCTTAAAACAAGATGCTGTCACCCAAAGCAAAACCAGTCCTCCCAATGACACTGCGACTAAGACGCAACTGGCTACAGATAAGCCGAGCACTAAACGCACTGGTGCATCGAGTAAGAAGCCGATCACTTTAAACGATGAAGAGTTTTTGGCCATTAAAGAAGGATATGAAGAAGAGTTGACCGATGTTATTTTAGAGGGTAAAAAATACCCGTTTCAAAAAATGAAAAGAGCTTACCAAAAACGCTCATCTTTTCAAAAAACCAATGTAAAAGTTATCTTGTTACTCAAGATCGCAAAAAATGGCAGCTTACTAGATGCTAAGGTGTTGAGTTCATCTGGAGAAAAAATTCTGGATAATGAAGCGATTTCTTTAGCAGAAAAAGCAAAAAACATCCCACCATTACCAAACTATTTAAATGTGGAATTTCTTGAGGTTGAGGTGATTGTTCCTTATCGTATTCGCTAAAAGCACAAATAATTAATTTTGATGATTAAGGGGTAAGTTTTGATTCGCTTTTAAGATGTTGGCGTAGATTATGGAATATTTCTGCCGTAGCTCCCCAAATCAAATGTTGGGACCACCAGCAGGCTCTGTATTGACGATTTTTTTGCTCCCAAATTGCTGATTCAATTCGCCATTTTTGAGCATCTAAGGCCCAACTTAAGGGAAAGTGAAATAGTGTTTTGACCTCGTTTTTATCGAGTTTCCAAGAGCCTTGATAGTGACTTATGGCCACAAAAGGAGTGATATAAAAACCTGAGGTGGTTTCGTGTCCCTCGAAGCTGCCAAGCACTTCTAACTGTTCTGAAGGTAAGCCAATCTCTTCAAAAGCTTCTCGTTTCGCTGTCTCAAGCAATGATTTATCTTGATCCATCCATTTTCCGCCGGGTAAACAATTTTGACCAGGATGGTGTTTTAGGTGCGAGGCTCTTTGAGTGATTAAAATATGAACACCTTCGGGTAAGTCAACTAAAGCGATTAATACTGCGGCAGGTTTAATCTGTGACTTTTGAGGGGTTTTATTCTGTTGACGGCTTTGGTGAATACTCCATTGAGGTGAATTTAAAGCACCAAGTTTTAGACTCTTTTTTAAGTCCTTGACGATGATACTGCTCATACAGAGTCAGATTCTAAACCATCAACACTCTGAGTTCCATGGAGGCTGATGGCGGGTAAAATAGCAGATACTTTGTCTAAAGTTTCTTGATACTCATTTAAGGGTAAAGAGTCAATCACTAGACCACCGCCGGCCCAGCAATAAATTTGTTGAGCCTCTGTCACCAAAGTGCGAATCGCGATATTTGTATCCATAGAGCCATTCGCGCTGATATAGCCAATTGTGCCACAGTAGACAGAGCGTCCATTTGGTTCAAGCTCATCAATAATTTCCATCGAGCGAATTTTAGGAGCACCCGTAATCGACCCCCCCGGGAAACAGGCTTGCAATAAATCTATCGCATCAAAGGGTTCTTCAAGTAAGCCTTCTACAGTCGAAACTAAATGGTGCACCGCTGGATAAGTTTCTACCTCAAACAACTGTGTGACCTCAACAGAATGGGGTTCACATACTTTGCTAAAATCGTTGCGTAATAGATCCACGATCATCACGTTTTCCGATTGGTCTTTAGCACTATGGGCTAAGTCTAGTATGGATTGTTGATCAACTTTAAGATCCGTTGATCGTGCGGTTGTGCCTTTGATTGGTTTTGTTTGACAATGTATTTTATGATGGTTTACGGGATCGGGTTGGCATTGAACAAATTGCTCAGGTGATAAACTTAGTACTTGCTGATCAGGTGAAATATTCACAAAAGCAGAGTAGGGTGCTGAGTTCAATTCACAAAGCATTTGATAAACAGTCCAAGGATCTCCCTGATATTGTGCATTCCAACGTTGTGCAAGGTTAATTTGATAACAATCACCATTTTGTAGGTATTTTTTTACCTGATTAAATTTTTCTATATATTGAGATTGGCTCATATTATTCTGCCAATCTGAGCACAGAGTAAAGTCCTCAAGAGCGGATTTAGATGAATTTTTTATGAAAAGTAATAACTGATCAGCTTTAAGTTGTTGATTTTCTATGCCTACTATATGGAGTTGTTGTTCGTCTCTTGAATAAACCAGAGCCACGGTATAGTATCCCATCCAAAGTTCAGGAAGTTTTAAGTCATTTTTTAAGTAAGACTGTTTTCTTTCATTTTCCAGATGATAGCCCAAATACCCCATTAATCCGCCTTCAAATGGAAGTTGATTGGTTTGGGATGGTTTAGGATAAAGGTCAAAAAGGTAACGCAGACCATCAAAAGCGTCTAATTTTTGCTCTAACTCAAAGCCTAAAGTCTGAAATTTACCCTGTTGGACTTTTAAAAGTTTTTCTGGTTCAAATGCAAAAAAACTGTAATGCTTGTGATCTTGATGGGTATAGGATTCGGGTGTATCCAAAAGAATGGCACCCTCTCTGATCGAGATGGTTTTTCTTAATTGGGCTAACCATTTTTTTGAAGGTACTTTGACGCTATGATAAAGCATTGATTGTGGGATAAAAGTATAATTGGTTATTATTCTACCCTAAATTAAAGCGGTTTTTGCAAATAGATTGATTGAACTAAGCTAATTTTGAAATAAAACGACTCTAAATCTCAAATTATATTGATATTTACCAGAGATATTACTTGGATTCAAGATTATCAAGATCACCTGAGAATTAGAAATGTTCTTGAATTAATTGTTAGAAATTATTCTGGAGACTGAGAGTCAAAGTTATTTAAAAATTCTAGGAAATGCATGTCAATGAACGAAACAGAAGTTCGAACCAAACAACCTGGAATGATAGGACGCTATCAATATCTGGGTGAGTTGGGCATGGGATCAATGGCGGATGTTATAAAAGCTTATGATCCCAGAATTGATCGAATATTAGTGATTAAACTGATACGTCACCAATATAGTGATGATGAAGCCTATAAAAAATTATTTCTGCAAGAAGCACGCTCTGCTGGAAACTTATCTCACCCCAATATAGTCACCATTTATGATGTGGGTGAATTTCAGGGAAAGCCCTATTTGGCGATGGAGTTGTTATCAGGTTTAACGCTTGATCAACAAATGCAATCCGCACCTTTCAAAACCATTGAGGAGATTATTGATGTCGCCATTCAAATAACCAAAGGCATTGGTTATGCTCACCAACAGGGTATTGTCCATCGAGATATTAAAGCGGCTAATATTATATATAATCCAGAAACCTCCTTGGTCAAAATTTTAGATTTTGGCATCGCTCATGTTGATAAAAATACCCCAGACGCCCAAAAGTCTCAGAACATCTCAGGTACACCTGAATATATGGCACCCGAGCAAATTCTTGGGGTTTCAACGGAACATCGAACTGATCTGTATTCACTTGGTGTGTTATTTTACTTTTTATTATGTGGGTATCTTCCTTTTGAAGCGGATACCAATGATGCCTTATTTCAAAAAATTACCCATGAAAAACCTTTACCTATAAAACCGTTGGTGCAAGGAACGCCACCTCTCTTTATGCAATTAATCTCCAAACTGCTCTCCAAAAATAGTGATCATAGAGTGCAAACATGTGAAGAGTTATTAGAGATTTTGGAAGAAGTGCAACAACAATTAACACAAAATAAAGAATATAAAACGGAACATCGCTTTATGCCTCTCAGGTTCAAATGGACTTTAATTATGGCGGCAGTTGTTGCCTTTGTGATGTCCATTGGACTATTGACCGTGAACCATATGCAATATAAAGCGATGACTAACATTGTCTTTGACTATGGTGGTTCTCTAATGAAGATGGTGGGGGTCGAAAGTGCCGAGAATTTGCTGATAGAGGATTTTTTGGGTGTGCAAACTTTGGTTGAGGAGTTACAGAGACAGCAAACTTTTCGATATCTGACCATAGTGGATCGTCATCATGTGATCCGTGGTAGTTCTGATCCTCTTTTACTCAATCAAGTCTATTCTCAACAGATTAATGAATCATTACTCTATCAGGATGAATTTATTAAAGTAAGTGAAAGCTCAACGCCCGAAGAACAGTTAGTGTTTAAATTTTCCAGTCCCATCTATTATCAAAATAAAATAGTTGGTCAGGCTTACTTAGGTTTGGCGCAAGACGCTTTATCTAAAGCGTCTTCTGTAACTACATTCATGATGATTTCTTTGATGGTCGTTACTATTCTGACCGTGGTCTTGGGTATTTATTTATTGACTTATCGGCTGACTCAGCCATTACAAATGCTCAGTCGAGTGTTGGATAAAGCCTTTTCAGGAAACTTTTCAACAAGGATCCCTATCAAAGGAAACGATGAACTTTCCTTAGTTTACCGTTCCTACAATCGCTTGGTGGAGCATTTGGAGAAAAAGAAGCAATCTGCTTCTGAAAAAAATTAATACTCCTTTAACTTTTTGAGTAGTGCCACGGCTCTCTCTTGGTAAACCTTAGCAGGTTCATTATCTTGATTTATCTCTAATAATTTATCCCATAAATCAATGGCTGGTTGCAGTTTTTGTTGACGATATAAGGATAAGGCCATTTTATGATAATGCTTCGTTAATGCGCGGATAAAAGTATTGATTTCTGCTGGATCAAATCCTTTTTCAGTTTGTATTGGTTGAGTTGTCTTAACGAGCTGTTGTAATTTATCCCATTCGCCATTTTGGTAATTGGTGCGCATTTCTAGCTGCATTTTTTGATTGGTTAAAAAGTCTTTGTTAGCATTTAAGTGCTGCGTGGCTTTTTCTCTGAATGCATCATGGTTCATTAATTGGATCCAGATTTGGTTGGCAGACTGTATCTCACCGTTTTCTTCATAAGCCAATGCCTTTTTTTCTTGAACAAGCCAAGGAGAGTCACTGGCTGGTGATATGTTATCCAGATGAGTTGGGACGAGTTTTTTGTAGGGTATTTTAATCAGTTGATTGATGTTTAACAGAGAAGGATTATCAATACGGTTATATTTGGCTAAAGCATAAAATTCAAGATCGCTGCCAAGATATTTTAAAGCCAGTGCGCCTAAACTATCTCCTTTTTGTATTTTGTAGTCCCTAAAGGTATCTTCAAAATATTGATTGGAGTCAATTTCAATTTGATCTTTTAAAGATTGGGCTATTTTATTGTTAGGTTCAAGTTTTAAAACCGATTTAATTTCCGCTTGAGCTATAGAGACTTGGCCTGTTTGTAACGCCTTGATTGCAAGTTCTAAATGCGCAGATTTTTTAGTTTGTTCTGAATTCGACAAATCAGAGTTTTTAATGGGTTTATGGTTGGATGTTGGCTTAATTGGTGTTTCAACGCAACTTGTTAATAAGCTACTGGCACCAATGATTAAAAGGCCACTAAGTCCTATCTGTTTGACTTTGAATAAATTTTTTTTCATGGTTAATGTTGGCTTTTTTGAGTGATTAGTCGGATTTATGTTGTTTATTTTTTTATTCAACATCCATATCATACATGAGTTAAGACAAAAATAGCTTAGTGATATCTAAAAAACAAACAGATTTCTATGGGTTTCCTCCTGAAATAGAGAGGTTTGTGGTAGAAATTGTGCTTAGGATATTGTCTGGGCTAGGATCTTGTTCTGCCTCAATAAGTTGTGGTTGATAAGGCGTTATTAAAATTAAAATACCTACTAAAGGGTGATCGAGATAATTAATTTCACCACTTTTAAGTCTGCGTTGATGATTAATAACATAATTATGTAGGAACTCTTGTTGTAGGGAAGCCTCTGCATTGACAGGGACTTCAACTAATCCTTGATTTTCAGTTGCTAGAACATCCTTCTCTGTGGTTATCATTTCATTAGGTGTCAAACTGTGTTCAAAAATGGCTACAGCAGGTGATTTTCTGACATCAGGATGTCGGAACACCAAATTAAAATCGACATGGAGATATCTTTTAACACGGACATTTATTAGACCATCTAACTCCCAGAGATGAGGAATGAGTTTAGGGGCACAGCTGAGGTGCGATGGCATTTCAGTACTTGTTAACCCAGCTGGAGAGTTTTTATTGTTCTTCTGAGAGCTTTCCAGTGCGTTGCTCTGTGTTTGCTCAATAAGATTCTCTGGTTTGTCATCGACAACCCTATTTTCTTGCACTTCCAAAACGGGAGCCGCTGATGATTCAGACGTTGAAGACTGTACAGTGGCTAATTCATTCCCCAAGTCTTTGTCTTCTGTATTATCCATACAGTGCTCATTAGGCTTTAGAGTTATATCAGCATCTGTATCAACAGGTTTTGCTTCGGCTGAAACCGATTCGCTAATTGCTCGTTCTTCAGGTTTGCGTTTGGTTCCATTTAATTGGAATTCATCAAGGTAGTCTTGTCCTCCCAGCAATCTGACTGATTGTGCATTGTCAGCATCGTTTACGGGCTGTCTCCAACCTGTTTGCAGCAAAATTTTTAGATGTTTATCGCGTTTCAAAATAGCTATTTCACGACTTAACTGAATTTGCGATTCGTCTAATGGCACAAAGGGTGTTTCAAATTGAGGTGGGGGAGCTGCAACTGGAGGAGGCATAACAATATTGTGAGTAATGACTGAGCCGGCAGCGTCAATGTTCTGTAACAAGGCGTTCGCTTCATCTTTGTTGGTAGTTGGCACTTCAGTATTTTGACTGTTTAAACCTGCGGCGTTATTTGCACCTGCTTGTTGTGTTTCTGTGGTTGGGTTCAAGGTAGCTGGATCTGTTGATATTTCTTCAGATAATGGTTTAGGAGATAAAAAATCTATACTGTCTTGAATATTAGGAATAATTGGGTTTTCTGGCCAAAGTTCTTCGATATATCGATTAGGCTCAGTTTGCTCAAACAGGATCACCTCAATCTGAAACCAAGCTGTTTCGGGTTGCGGAGGTTCTGAAGCCGCTGCTTGTACCTCGACATTCATCCACATTAGATAGGTAAAGAGCAGGGGAAAGACTTTTGACCAGTGATTTTTCATAGAGGTTTTTACTAAGCTATTTCGATTGAGTTTTCAATGGGTTTTATTGTGCGGTGATCTGGATGAATGGTCAATCAATTTTCCCTTTTTCAATTTTTAATCGTTTTGAATCTCATTGAATGCTGTATTTTATTCTGGATGGGATTCAAGGTAGCCCAAAAAATCCTGAATGAATTGTAGTCGTTGTGTCGGTTTCTCCATGGATTTATCTATTTTTATACGATTAGGGCCGTGTAAACGGTATTGATGAGACTCTTTTTGAATTAGCTGAATAATGGCCATTGGGTTGAAGTGGGGTTTTTCAATAAAATCAATGCTGCCTTGTGCAACACCTAATTCGATCTTTTTAATACCAATTTGATTGCAGCGTTGGCGTAGTCTACTCAGAATGAAAAGATTTTTAGCGGCATCGGGTAATAAACCAAATCGGTCAATTAGCTCAATTTTGATTTCATCCAATGCTCTTTCTGTGGATGCGCTGGCAATACGTTTATAGAGGCTGAGACGTAGACTGACATCAGAAACATAGTCATCAGGTAATAGGGCAACAATCTGAATCTCTACTTCCGCTTTCTCTTTTAATACCCATTCCAAACTGGGTTCTTTACCATTTTTTAAAGCTTCAACAGCATTTTCCAACATTTCCATGTAGAGATTGAAACCAATAGATTGAATTTGACCAGTTTGATCTTCTCCTAATATTTCTCCCGCACCACGAATTTCCAGGTCTTGACTGGCTAGGAGAAATCCCGAACCTAAGGTGTCTAGTTTAGTGATAGCCTCAAGGCGTTTTTGGGCATCAGTAGTTATCAGTTTTTCAGAGATTGGCGTTAATAAATACGCATAAGCCTGATGGTGAGATCGCCCAACTCGACCACGCAATTGGTGTAGTTGGGCTAAGCCAAAGTGATCTGCTCGATCAATGATAATCGTATTGGCATTAGGTACATCAATACCGGTTTCGATAATGGTGGTGCAGAGTAGAATATGGAAACGTTGATGGTAAAAGTCCTGCATGACCTTTTCTAGTTCAACTTCCCGCATTTGACCGTGACCAATGCGAATTTTGAGTTCTGGGATGAGTTTTTGTAATTCTCTGGCGCGTCTTTCAATGGACTCTACTTCATTATGAACAAAATAAACTTGCCCACCACGACGCGTTTCCCGGATAATTGCATCCTTGATGAGCAAATCATCATTGGCGCGTACAAAGGTTTTAACGGCCAGTCTTTTTTGAGGAGGTGTGGCTATTATCGACAGATCTCTCATGCCAGACATGGCCATATTTAGTGTTCTTGGAATGGGGGTGGCGGTCATGGTTAGAATATCGACATTGGCTTTTAAGGCTTTGATTTTTTCTTTTTGTCTCACCCCAAAGCGATGTTCTTCATCGACAATTAACAGCCCAAGATCTTTGAATTGAATATCTTTTTGCAGCAATTTATGGGTGCCGATGATGATGTCAATTTTTCCATCCGCCATGGCTGCAAGAGAGATTTGCTGTTGTTTACTGGTTTGAAAACGGGATAAAACTTCAACTTTTAAAGGCCAGTCGGCAAAGCGATCTCTAAAGTTTTCAAAATGCTGCTGTGCTAACAATGTGGTTGGAACCAAAATTGCCACTTGAAAACCAGCATTGGCAACCACAAAAGCTGCACGCATTGCCACTTCGGTTTTTCCAAACCCCACATCCCCACAAACTAAGCGATCCATAGGGGTGTTTTTTTGCAAATCTTGTAAAACAGCTTCGATAGTGCGCTTTTGATCATTGGTTTCCTCAAAGGGGAAACCTGCGCTAAACAAACGATATTCCATCTGATCGATTTGATAACTTTTACCCTGACGCGCAGCTCGCTGTGCTTGGATCTCAAGTAATTCAGCGGCCACATCGCGGATTTTTTCGGCCGCTTTAGATTTAGCTTTTGACCATTGCTCAGTGCCTAAACGATTCAGAAGTTGTTCATTGTCACTGGCACCGCTATAGCGGCTGATCTGATCCAAATTATGGACGGGAACATAAAACTTATCCCCCCCCTGATACTCAATAGTGAGAAATTCTGCTTTTAAGTTGGAAAGTTCTAGGAGTTGTAAACCTAAATAACGACCAATTCCCTGTTCTATGTGGACAACCAAAGCACCAGATTGTAATTCTGCCAGATCACGAATAATGGCATGAGGATCTCGCTTATCTAAGTTGGAAACAGAAGGTTGGCGAACTTGTTCGCCATAGAGTTGGGATTCCGCAATGATTTGCCAAGCTTGATTGTGCTGATAGCACCCCATTTGTATCGGTAACACACAAATGCCTAAGCCCGTTTTCTGCTCTGAAAAATCCTGCCAACTATCTAAATTTTGAAAGTCTATATCAGCGTTTTTTAGCCAATCAATAATTTGCTCTTTGCGACCAGGAGACTCGGCGGCAATAAGCGTTGGCATAGGTTTTTGGGCTAACCAAGATTTCAGACGATGCAAAGGTAAAGCATTTCTGTGATCGAGAGAAATATCAGGGAGCGGTAAATACCCTAAGGCAGTGTAATCCGTTTGTTCAGTTTTCCCCTGTAAGATAACCAATCGCTTATAATCTTTGAGGTAATGATTGATCTCTTCAATAGGAAGGTAGAGTGTTGAAGGTTTAACAGGGGGTTGCAACACAGATTGTGATCGTTGCTGATAGCGTTGGCTGATTTCATCCCAATTTTGCTCTAAATCTGCTTGCCATTGGTTTAACTCAATGATTTGAGTGTTTTTAGGAATGTAATCAAAAAGCGTCTCTAATGTTTCATGAAAAAAGGGCAAATAATATTCAATGCCGGGAGAGGCTATTCCTTGACTCACTTGCTGATAGAAACAAGCTGGATCGCGACTGATATCAAATTCTGAACGCCATGCACTTCTAAATAAACTAATCGATTGTTCATTCATTGAAAACTCATGAGCAGGCAACAAACGGATTTCTGTTATGGTTTCATTGGAAATTTGAGTATCCGTATCAAAATAGCGAATGCTATCAATCTCGTTATCAAAAAAATCTATACGAATGGGTAAATCACTTCCCGCAGGGAATAAATCGACAATAGAACCTCTTAGTGCAAACTCACCATGCTCATAGACTTGGGTGACAGATTGGTAACCAGCTTCCGCTAAACGTTGTGTAAAGCCTTGCACATCAAGTATCTGTCCTTTGTTGAGTATTAGACTGTGTCTGTTGATAAAGCTGCTAGGGGCTAGTCTTTGGATCAATGTTGAAACAGGCACCAAAATAATACCCGTTTCAAGGGTTTGAAATTTATGTAAGGTTTCAATTCTCTCGGAGACAATATCCTGATGGGGAGAGAAGCTATCGTAGGGTAGTGTTTCCCAATCAGGCAAAATTAAAACAGGATGGGCATTTTTTCGATCTGTTTTATTCGTTGCAGTATTGGCTTGGAAGTATTCTATTTCCGATTTAAGTTGGTTGGCGGTGCTATTGTCTTTGACAATACAGAGTACTGGCACCTGAAGTTGATCAGAATATCGGGTGATTTCAAGCGCTAAGCCTGCGCCGTGCGCCTCGCAATAAAAATTTTTGTAGCCAATTTTAGTCGGGTTTATTAACACAGAAGTCCCAAACAATACAAAACAAGGATAGAGGCGGAACATTATACAAGAAAATGCAATCAATAGAATGATTTCAATTGCATCCTCAGGGCTAGATCACGAAAAACTATTCATATTCAGGTAGATATGATCAAATAGCCATAACAATCATTGAAACCATACTTTCTCGGTGGTCTCTGTGTCCTCTGTGGTTCAATGGTTTTGAAAGAGGTTAGAGAGCAATCAATGAACCACAGAGGACACAGAGAGCACAGAGTTTTTTGGAAAAATAAGGCAAACTGGGGGAATGGTCAGCTTTATAGCATACTGATAGTTTAAACTTTTCTTGTCTGACCATTCGTGCGGTTGCCCTGATTGCATCCTCAATATACACTGATGAAAATTTCGCAAAATCTTCAATAAGGGTCTAATCTAAATATTGTTATTGTTGAGTATAAATAACCGTTTGATCTCAACAACATATTCTGCGTATCTTATTTTTGGTAGCCATATGAGCAATAAACAAAATGAAATAATCAACATTCTCCGTGTCGCAGCCGACTTTGTGCTATTAGCGGTAAACTCTGAAGGGGTTATCGAATCTGCCACGCCACCTATTCGAACGCTTTTTAAAAGACAAGAAGGGGAAGTTGAAGGTCGATTGCTAACGGAGTTGATTCCTGGATTAGCCTTGCTTTCTCAGCATGAATATCGCCCTATACAAGCCCGTGGCGGCATGGAAATAATGGGCGCTGATGAGGTAGCGGTTTCAAACTGTGATTTTTTAGAATATTTGGCGTCATTTGAACAGCATAAAGAACATTATGAAACCCAAGTTGAAATTGATGCAGAAAAACGTTGGTTTGAATTGGCAACCTATAAACTGCTGCAAAATAATAAAATTGTTTTTGCTGTGATTATCAGTGATATCACCAGACGCAAAAATAATGAACAAGCTATTAAAGAATTGAATGAAAACTTGGAGAAACGTGTTAAAGAACGCACGGCAGAACTTCAAGGAAGAACAGAACAAATTAAAAATGTAGTGATTTCTTGTGGTTCGCAGTTAAGTCATATTAATCAAACCTACCAATCCATGAAAGAAAAACAGATGGAAATCATGGAGGGTTTAGGTGATAGTATTTTAAGTTCAGTTTCCGGTTTAAGTGAGCTGCAAATCGATCATTTAAAGAAGATATTACAAACCGAGTTAGTGAAATGTATGAATCTTTATTCTGAAGATCAAATTACCGATCAGAAATTTATGCTGACGATGATGACTTTAAATGAACTTTTCTCAGAAGCCACTAAAGAGAGTGAAAATCTCAAACCCGGACAATTAGGAGGAACCAAACAGGATGAAGTGGATGAGCTATTAGCTTCTTTGGGGATATAAGGGGTATTCAGTAAAACAATATGCACAGAAGGCACCGTACAAAAGCATTGAAAAACACAGAAAGAATCTTTACCCTATATGGAAATAGGGAGCTTGATGTTGATCTTTTATTCAATGCCTTGTTCCCGTTATTCTAATTCTCACCCTGAGATAATTATTCATGAAAGACATCATTATCATTCACGAAAATAGTGCATGGGTTGAACCCTTAGTTGAATCTTTTAAAAAACTTGATGTGAAGCCTATAGAATGGTTCTTAGATGAGGGGGAGGTTTGTTTTGATAAGCTTCCTCCCGATGCCGTATTTTATAATCGTATGAGTGCTTCTAGCCATACTAGAGGGCATCGCTATGCCCCCGAATTGACTCATGTTGTATTAAATTGGCTCGAAAAAAGTGGTCGTTTAGTGATCAATGGCACTCAAGCTTTATATTTAGAGTTAAGCAAAATTGCGCAATATGCCGAATTACAAAAAGCGGGTATTAAAACACCAGAAACCGTCGCCGTAGTGGGGGTCGATCATCTATTACCCAGCGCAGAAAAATTTGGCTATCCGTTAATTCTTAAACCTAATAGGGGCGGGAAAGGTCTAGGCGTACAATTATTCAGAGATGCTGAGTCATTGCAAACATTTCTACAAAGCGAATCACTTGAACACCCCCTAGATGGGATCTGGTTACTGCAAAGATATATTCAACCACCTCAGGCCTATATTACTCGATGTGAATTTGTGGGTGCTAAATTTCTCTATGCTGTTAATGTAGAAACCTCTGGTGGATTTGAACTTTGCCCTGCTGATGTTTGTCAGGTTGGTGAGCGTTTTTGTCCTGCAACCAAAGACAATAATTCACCTCATAATATTTTTTCAATCACAGATATGATGGATGAAGATCCCTTTATTCAGCAAGCTGAAATCTTCCTTAAAAATAACCAAATCGGTGTTGCTGGTATAGAGGTTATTCGTGATAACAATGGTCAGTTATGGGCTTATGATGTGAATACCAATACCAACTATAATGCATTGGCAGAACAGACCGCCAAGGTGAAATTAACGGGTATGGATGCAATTGCTCAATGCTTGTTTGAACTTTCACAAAACTCATAATAATAAGGCCAGATATGAAATTAGTATTAAAAATATTAGCAACCATCCTACTTATTATTGTACTAGGAGGGCTTATATTACCCAATGATTTTAAAGTGGAACGCTCCATTGTTATCAAAGCCACCAATCATAATATTCATCAGTATGTGAATGATCTCAAGCGCTGGCCTCGATGGAGTCCTTGGTTAAACCAAGATCCGAGTATCAAAATAACCTTAGGTGAGATTACTGAAGGTGTCGGAGCCAGCCAACAATGGACAGCTAATGGCGGTGGGGGGCATCTGATGATTACGCAATCATCGGCAGAATCTGGCATCGATTACAACTTCTATTTTGAGGGTGATGACACCGCATACCCTGCCTCAATTCATTATAGCGAAGGAAAAATGCCTATCACGGTCACTTGG
>Ga0210032_1000853_pt1 | contig 19353 bp, 18 predicted proteins | sample CryGeyCG2114_250_2_FD_185458 | JGI IMG/M metagenome (GOLD analysis project Ga0210032, IMG submission 185458) | Groundwater microbial communities from aquifer - Crystal Geyser CG13_big_fil_rev_8/21/14_2.50 (SPAdes) (version 2) | ecosystem: Environmental > Aquatic > Deep subsurface > Groundwater ... | reverse complement strand
TTCTCAGTCAATCGTCCACCTCCTCGAATCGTAATCTCACCTGCGCCATTCCCCATCCAGATCAACATAAATATCCAACCTGCCGTCACTGCAAATAAAGAAGCATTCCTAATCTTTGTATAGTTTGATGTAAATATGAATTCCACACGATGTCTTCCTGAAGGAAGCCTGATCATCTGAAAATCTGGTTTCACTTTCGCAATATCCACTTCCTCCCCGTCAACAAATGCTTTCCAACTCGTGTGAAAATTTTCCATCCTGAGCAACCATGCTGGGTTTCTCGCAGATACAACAATCTCGATCCTGTTTGGAGAAACCTCTTCAGCCCATTCAATCTCTCCAAATTCTGGCAACTGCAACTTTAAAAATGAACTTGATGGGTCAGGAATAGTTTTTAACTGGGTGGGGTCCCAATCCTCCTTATTCCGCAAGATATAAAAAAGGTCGCCTTGTAAATTTCCAATGGGGCGAACCACATCCTTTAAAAAAGTCCCAAAATTTTTCTGAAGCAAAAACATAAAATCATCGTTGGGGTGCGACCATATAATTTCCTTGTCTCTTATTGGGTGAAGATTGAATGGAATCGGGTCTGTACACGGATCACATACTGATTTCCAGATATGAGGATAAACAAACGTTTCTGGTGGCTCTTCACGGAGTTCACAAAATCCCAAAGAGGTGTATTTGAAGGTATAAACGCCAAGATCAACAAACAATACGAGTAAAAAAAAGAGCGGTATGAAAGTTAGAACAGACTGTTTGCATTTTTTACCATGGATAATAAATAGGGTAACCAGGAGACCCAGCCCTGACACCACTGTCACACTCGCGTCTATGGCGTTCAAATCAGCAAACATCAAAAACATCAAACCAAATCCAAGAGATAACAACTTCTGAAAAAATGGGATATGGCGATTTAAAAACAAATGAAAACCACAAACCGATAAAATAATAACGAATACAGTTCCGATAGCCGCAAAACCTGCTGAATGACGAATGGTACTGCCAAAGGGCAGATAATCCACATAGACACTCCAAAAAGAAGAGTCTTTACCCGCACCCATTATCATGACCGCAACCAGTGCTATCGCAAAAACACGTGACCAGAATTCTCTATAACCTGAAAATGAATTTTCCTTTTTCGTCCTTTGAAGCAATAAGAAAAAAGGAAGCCCAACAAATAAGAACGTGGGAATCCCGATGAAGCTTGTATGATGAAACGGGATCCCGCCGCGCCCGGGATCACCTTTCTTTTCATACAAAATTTTGTATCCCGTCAATGGAGCATTGACTGATCCTTGAGTTCCATATCCCTGCGTATTAACATCTCCTGCCTCATTAAATCCACGAGTGGGACTCACATAGTCACCTATTTCAAGGTACAAAAAAGCAATGGGGCCGGCTGTAATCAAAAAGATGATCCCACACAAAACAAGCTGTGGAATCTTCGCTAGCAAAGGTATTGTGAATATTTTTTTACGAATCGCCTGTAGCCACTGCTTCAAAGGCAACCCATTGGTTGGTTGGGCAACACACCAGGACAAGAAAAACAGCACCAACGGAATCCCAAAGTAAACGGGAATATAATTATTGGCGAAGCCCCCAAAAAATAAAAAGAAAAGGAACAGGCTGGATACCCTGCGGTACTTTAAAAAATGAACTAGAAAAAACAGGGAATAAACAATTGGGTAAACTATTTGAGTCGCATAGTGTTGGACAATATTATTATAAAATAATCCTCCAAACAGAAAGGCACTCATTCCAAATAAGGTCAGAACCGCATTGGAAACCAATAATCGTAGTAATAATACCAATCCAACGGATGCATAATAATGTCCCGATATGAAAATCAGATTGTTCAATTGATTGTCGCTGATTTCCAAATCAAAAATTCTGCTGTATTGAATAAAAAACTCTGACACTAAATAATGTAAAAAATTTGAAAACAAATACAACGGTTGTCCCGCACCTAAAAAAGGGTTCCAACCTAAATCAAATCCCTCCACATGCCATTCTCTAAGAAATGACGTCAGCTTTGTTGCTGTATAAGAATCATGACAAAGCGATACCCCCCCATTGAGATACGTTCTAAAAAAAAGACTATGAAGGAATAGCAATCCTATAATGGGCAGGGTCAAAGACCTTGTCTTGCGCCAACAATATGCAGGTGCCACCGAGAAAACGATGGCCAGCGTCAACAATGGCGTTGCTTTGTCATTAAAAAAAATAAAATAGCCAAGGAAGACTGGGAAAGAAAAACCCGCGAGGAGAATGGCTATGATTTTCATATTTTTGCGGGGAAAGATTTAATTCGTCGAAACTTTGACTTTGATTTCTGTTTTGGCAGAACCTACAAGTTTCCAAGCCGGGATTTCTTTTTTCGGGAAATACACACTCTCCCAAACCCAATTTAAAACTTTTGACCGATCTTGAGTTATGCCACTCAAACGCGCCTGGTATAGAAATATTCGGTGTTGAGGGTCGCCACCCTCTTGCTCTTTTTTAATCATGTACACCTTAGGAGTAATTTCAAACGTATCACCATTTACTGCGACCTGAGCCAAATCCACCATCCACTCACCAGGATCAAAATCATATTCACGCCCGAAAACAAATTCAGCTGCTAAAATTTTATTCAAACCTGCATCGGGAAAATAATCGTCCACCGGGAAATCTTTAAAGATCAATCTGTGTTGACCCTGCTCATCGGACTTGATGGCGATACGACCGTCCAGACCCACCAAATTAAATCTCAGGTGATTTAAGGTACTGGTAAAATTCCCCACCAATGCAATCCTCTGCTTTAATGCTCCGCCATACGCAGGCATCAAATTCAATTGCAGGTTGCCAGATTGAACCTTACCTCGAACATAAGGCCGGGATGCATGCAATTCAAAATCCGGCCCAAGCATCATCAAAGAGTCAAAAAATATTTGCCCTTTTTTAATGTAAAGGTTTTTTACCAGCACTTCTTTGATTCGAAAATCCCATCCGGCCTGCACCATTTCAATCCAAATATTTCTCAATTGGATTTTTTCAAACAACACATCAATTTTCTTTAAAGCCAACCATTTCTCTTTAACTTTTTTAACAGGACGCGACTGCAGATTAAATTCTGGATTCTCAAAAATTGAGTCAATGGACCGCTTGAAGTAATGCTGATCATAACCTGCAAATTTAACCTTTGGGGACAAAGTAAGGAAGGTAGACCAGCGGTCAGGTTTAAAATTAATGCCGAAATAAGAGTAATAAAAACTGGGCCGGTGCTTGCGAATATAATATTGAGATCGAAGTGAACCTGCATCCAATTCAATCCCGCTCCAATCTACAAAATAAGGCGATTTTGCAATCTGGTTATCCCATAATTGATAATAATCGTAACGAAATTGATTGGACAAAAAAATACCGACCGCCTTGTTCGATGTTAAGAATAATAACAACACCAGGACCGAAGCAGAAAATACACCGAGAAAAAAGACAGGACCATAAATGATTGTCTGCCGACAAGAATTTTTCACATGTCCATAGAAATTGAGCATGGTGTTATAGCGTACTGGTTGGAATTTTCTTTTCAATTTTTACAACTATTTCTTCTACTGAAACTTCACACAATACTGCCTTGCCAGACTGAAAAATATTCTTGGCATTCCATTCATGAGTCGAGCTGAATATGCCATAAGAAGCCCCATTGTACTCAAAAATTCTATAACCTCGGAATTTGCGAAAAGACTCCCAGGAGTTTTTCAAAAACTCGACTGGAATTTCGGTGTAAATGCCTCCAAGGCTTGCAGGTTTCGCAATCATCAAGTATTTAGGGGCAACATCATCCATATAATTCCAATAGAGCGCGCCGGACATATTCCAATTCTGCTCACGCGCTCCATCTTGCTTGTGCAACCAAAATAAATTTTGATCGTAAACCGATGCTTTGATGATTTTAAAAGAAAAGCCGGGTTCTATTTTTTTTCTCTGAACAAAACGGTCAAGGCTTTGCATAACCTCCCCCACAGGAAAAAATTTGCTTTGAGTTCTCAAATTCATGTCATAAACACGCAACGAATTCAGACTAATGAGTAAGACACACAATCCCCCGAAACTCCACTTAATGAAATGGGAATGAACTCTTTGAGAACTCTTATTCGAGGGCACTAAAGAAATTAGAAGAAGAACAAAAAATAACCAGAAAAAATACGGATAATGACCACAACTCAACATATAGCCAATTCCACGCTCATTCATTCGCCCCAAAACCAGCCCCGTAATAAGCATTCCCAACAGCATGAAAGCAAATAAACTGAAACGCCAATTCCAATCAGGACGTTGCAACCAACGCTTGACGTTGTCTCTTCCCGGTCGTAAGATTGCCCAAATCATTCCAACGATTATCACTCCCGTGGTGATAGAAATGGCATTTATTCCACCGTTGAATTGAAACACACCCGGGAGTTCTTGTAAAAATTTCGGTACTTGCGCAATCAGCCGATCGCCAGCCGTCACATCGTATAAATATGGAAAGAGACCTGCAAATAAATACCAACTCGTAAGTATGAAAGCATAAGGCAAGGTCCTGGAAAGATTTTCGTTTCCCAAGACATGAATCACCCCGGAATTGTACGGATTAAAAAAACTATCTAAACAATCGACGGACAAATAAATCAGCGGTGCCAAACAAGGCAGTGCAATCCAAAACCAGGGGGTTTTATATACCGTTTCAGTCGTATAAAAATGTTCATTGATTTTCAATCTTCCAAGACATAGCCATAAATAAAATGAAAAAACCATTCCAAATGGGATTATCAATTCATAAGCAAAAGTTCCTACAGTCAAAAAAAACGTTGCCCAAATGATTTTCTGCGTGTTAGGCAACAGCCCGGGTTTCTGCTCGTAAATAGCGTTGAGAGCGCAGAACAAAAACACAAAACCCCAAAGATAGGGAGTGACTATTTCCCAAATCACTGCATCCATTCCAATGAATAGCGTGGAACAAAACAATGTTCCAATGATCGAAAAGATATCTCCCCGTACGAGATAAAATAACTTCAAAACAAACCACATCAATAACAGGTGAAGTCCACAACCCAAAAGATGCCAATAAAAAAAATCGTAGCCCGACGACCATTTTTCAAATCCCAGCCAGGCATAATAAACTGGGCGAAATAAAAAGCTATCCCCCGCATTGAACAACATATTGCGATTCAACGAATACTGACCGAAGACCAATTCAAAGAATCCCTCTTTCCCTGCAACACTCCCGGTATACATAAAGGTGTCAGCACGGGGAAAATGGTAAAGCGCAGGAAAATAGACCCAAAAGTTCACAGCCACTATGGGAATAAAATAAAATATTCTTTGTCTCAAAGACGACACTCTTCTGCTTTCTAAAAATGAAAGGCTAGAATCTTTACGCTTGATCAACAGACACTTCAGAGCGGTTGAAAAACCAGATGACCAGAGCAGAGAGAAAAAAAGCAGGTGGCAACTCGTAGATCACGCTTTCCGAAAGTCCCGTTATTTTCCATAGCACCGTCACTGAAAACCCCGTTAACATTCCTGCAATCGCACCCTTGCGAGTTACCTTCTTCGAATACAAAGTCCAGAGCATGAGGGGTCCGAAACTCGCGCCCAAACCCGACCATGCAAACAACACGAACCAGAAAATCACATGTGTCTCGCCAAGTGCAACGAGACAGGAGCCGACACCTAAAACCAGAACAGTCGCCCGGCTGATAAAAACGATCGATCGGGCATCCGCTTCACGATTTAAAATTTTAGAATAAACGTCGTGCGCCATCGTCGATGTTGCCACAATGATTTGTGCACTTACTGTTGACATGATAGCCGCCAGCACGCCTGTCAATACAATCGCACCCAGAACCGTCGGCAGGAGGCTTTGCGCCGCAAGCGGAAAAAGGTGTTCGGGATCTTCCAAACCGGGAAACAACACTTTGCCACAAATCCCAAGCAGGATCGCCGAGCTATACATTGTCAACCCCCAGCCCAATGCAATCCAGACGCCCAAACGAATCGTGCGGGAATCTTTCGCCGCCATATAACGATTCAACACATGCGGTTGCCCGGGATAACCCAGACCGATTCCCAACAAACCAATCACCATCCCAAAGAATGCGCTGACACTCTTTCCACCCATCCAGGTCAACGCTACAGGATCCACGACATTCACCTTTTGCACCATGCTCGAAAACCCACCCAAAGCGTTCAGTGCAACGAGCGATAGCAAAACCAGCCCGCAAGCCATGATGAGCCCTTGCACAAAATCCGTCCAGGCAACTGCGCGGAACCCACCCGTCATCGTATAACCAATGACAATGGCCCCTCCCACAGGGATACTCAGAATATGGGGGACTCCAAAAACAGCATCGAAGGTCTTTCCGATTGCCGTCAATTGCGCCGCGATATAAGCCATCATGCAAGAAAAGATGATGACGGCGGACAAGATCCGCAAGGTATGTGTGGAGTCTTGAAAATAAGATTGGAAATAATCCGGCAGGGTGATGGCATTCGATTCACGGGAAATCTTGCGCAACCGTTCGGCAATACAAAACCAGTTCAGTGCATAACCCAACAAACAACCTGGAAGAAACCAGAAAACTGAGAATCCATCTTTATAGGCCATCCCAACCGTTCCCAAAACCGCCCAGGCACTTTCCGAACTGGCAGTGGAGCCAATGGCGGTGACCCAGGCTTTGAACGAACGGTCTGCTAAAAAAAAGCCTTCAGAGGTCTGAGTGCCACGCGACGACCTCCACCCTATTGCAAGCATGATCAGAACATAAATGAAAAATACAAAGGCGGTCGTACCGCTGAATTCTGTCATACAAAAAATTTTCCCGTTGGAGTAGTAACTTTCATATTGATAAACTGCCAACTGGCAGTTAACTTGTCAAGCTAAAGACAGTTGATTTGCCGGCAGATAGATTTTGAAATCGGTGGATATTTTTAAATTCAATTAAAATTCGAAGACACTACTTTATACAGTCAGGAATCTTTTTCGATGACAAGCAAATCAAAATCACCCCATCTACTCAGTCCGATTCAATTGGATGATCTGGAACTGAAAAATCGTGTGGTACTGGCTCCCTTGACCCGCGCCCGAGCAGGGACAAGCAGAATGCCAAACAGCTTGATGGCCGAGTATTATGCTCAAAGAGCGTCCGCCGGCTTGCTGATCTCCGAAGCAACCGTCATATCCAAACAAGCCATTGGCTGGCTCAATTCGCCCGGAATTTATCTGGATGAACAAGCAGAAGCATGGAAACAGGTCACTCAAGCCGTTCACGATAAAGGGTCCAAAATATTTCTCCAGCTCTGGCACATGGGTCGCGCCTCTCACAGCTCTTTCCATGAAGGCGAACTGCCCGTTGCCCCCTCTGCCATCAAGTTGAATGAAGAATACATTCGCACACCACTGGGGAAAGTCGCATACGAGACACCTCGCGCTCTTGACACAGAAGAAATTCCATCAATCGTGGATGACTACAAACAAGCGGCAAGACGTGCAAAAGAAGCGGGGTTTGACGGCGTAGAAATTCATTCCGCAAATGGCTATCTCATCGATCAATTTCTACAATCAAAAACAAACAAACGCACCGATATTTATGGCGGGAGCATTGCAAATCGATTCCGTTTCCTCAAGGAAGTGGTCACCGCAATAACAGAAATCTGGCCCGCAAATCGAGTCGGTGCCCGATTGAGTCCCAACGGTATCTTCAATGATATGGGGTCCCCCGATTTCAGGGAAACCTTCACATATATAGCAACGCAACTTGCCCCGATTGGCCTGGCTTATCTCCATGTGCTGGATGGACTTGTTTTTGGCTTCCATGAGTTGGGCGAGCCTATGACTCTAAATGATTTCAGAAAAGTTTTCAGCGGTCCCCTGATCGGGAATTGCGGCTACACACAAGACTCAGCTGAACTTGCCATCGCAAATAATAGTGCCGATATGATCGCCTTCGGTCGACCTTTTATCAGTAATCCCGACCTGGTAGAACGATTTTACAATGGCTGGCCATTGGCACCAGAGGCCGACCTGAGCCTATGGTATTCATTTGAGAAAGAAGGATACACAGATTTCCCAGCGTACAAAGAATGATTTTCATAAAGCAACCAACCCAAAAATTCGCTAAAATTTTGGTGTTGATTGCCATCCTGCATAAGAGTTAGAATTCTAAGCTCAAAAGTTTTATTTGTTTTCGACAAATACCCAGTAGCCGCGCAAATTCAATAAAGCTACCCTTTAATCTTTCAAATCCACTTCCAGCATGAAACCCATAAAAATAAAAACCGATGCGTTTATCTCCCATAATACGGACTGTTTGACTCTATTTCGTCCTGAAGAGGAAAAACCCGATGCAACGTTGAAAGAGATCGATCAAAAATTAAATGGCGCAATTTCCTCAGCCTATAAAAATAAACGTTTTGAAGGAAAGGCAAATCAAACACTGTGGCTGGACACTTTGGGAAACATCAAACCCAAAGCCATTTTACTCGTGGGATTGGGACCCGACAAAGAAGTCACTGCGGAAAAATTACGACAAGCTTCTGCAACCGCACTCAAACAAATTGAAAAAAACAAAACCACGTCTCTTTCTCTCGCTGTTCCCGATTTGACAGGTGACAAAAAAAATAATCTCAAAATAGAACCTGAACATATTGCATGCGCCCTTGCTGAGGGAGCCCTTCTCAGTTTGTACCGTTTTGAGGAATACAAAAGCAAAGACAAAAAATCCAAGAATCAAAACGACAGTTTGGAAGAGCTTTCACTTTTGACCGATGCTTCAAATCAAGCCATCGCGCGCAAGTCCGCACAAAAAGCCCACAAAATTGTTGACGCCGTGTTCACCGCACGTGATCTCATCTCACATCCCGGCAACCGCGCCACACCAACCTTTCTTGCGCAAACCGCAAAAAAAGTCGCGCGTGCGAATCAATTCACCTGCAAGATTCTGGGCCGTAAGGAAATGGAAAAATTCGGCATGGGAGCCCTGCTGGGTGTCAGCCAGGGAAGCACTGAGCCTCCCGCTCTGATTGTGATGGAGTACAAGGGCGGACCCAAGAAGCAGGCCCCCGTTGTCATTGTCGGCAAAGGAATCACCTTCGACACCGGTGGCATCTCCATCAAACCATCGGCCAATATGGGTGAAATGAAGATGGACATGTCAGGAGGAGCCGCAACCATTGGTGCCTTGCAAGCCGCGGCCAGCCTCAAACTCCCCATCAATGTAGTGGGTCTCGTGCCTGCCGCTGAGAATATGCCAAGTGGCAATGCCATCAAGCCCGGAGATATTCTCAAATCCATGTCAGGCAAAACCATCGAAGTATTGAACACCGATGCAGAAGGCCGTCTCGTACTCGCCGATGCGCTGACTTATTCAGCAAGATACAAACCCCGAGCGGTGATTGATCTCGCTACCCTGACCGGTGCCTGCGTAGTCGCTCTCGGCCATCAGGCCGGTGCTGTCATCGGCAACAATGCAGACCTCATTCAACAATTGATCGCAAGCGGAGAAACCAGCGGCGAACGACTTTGGAACCTGCCTTTGTGGGAAGAGCACGAAAAAGCGGTCAAAAGCGACATCGCCGATCTGAAAAATATCTCGGCACCCAATGTTGGAGCAGGAACCATCACCGCCGCCGCATTTTTAAAAGCCTTTGTTGACGACAAGACTCCTTGGGCTCATTTAGACATCGCAGGCGTTGCCTGGGAACTGGACAAGCCCTATATTCCCAAAGGAGCCTCCGGTTTTGGCGTGCGACTACTCATTCACTATCTTGAAAATATTTCCTGATCTGCAATGACGAACAACATCATCATATTCATACACCTTGCCGCCGCAGGCGTGGCCATTGGAAGTTTGACCTATACCCTTTTGCTCTTTCTGCCCGCAATGCAAAAAATTCCCCAGCCCAAAACAGCGGAAGAACACAGTGTCAGCTACAAAGCTTTCGAAACCCTCGCACCGACGGTGTTTGTTTGCGTGATTGTGCTCATCGGCTCAGGTGTCTATTACCTGATGGAAAATTACGCCAATCAAGTCAACCTGAAAGCCGGTTATTACAATCTGTTCGGCTTCAAAATGATATTTGTGATCGCCGCATTTTTTCTCAGCGTGTATTCCGCATTTTCATTACGCACACGCATCGAGCATCTCGATCTCGTTCCAGAAAACCGCGCACTTGTTCCCAGCGTCCTGAAAAAAATGCAACAACTGGGCGTCCTGTCTCTGGGAGCCATTGTACTCGCCGCTTTTTGTGGAGTTTGGCTCGCTCGTTTCTAAAAAATGAAAGAATAAAATCATGGAAGACAATCAACAATTACCCGATAGTCAAGAAAATCAATCGCAAGAAGAAGGCCCATTGACAACAGAGGCATCCTCTCAACCTCCAGTTGAAGAAATTGGGATTGACCTCAATGTCCTGTTTCCAGATGCCGACAAAGATTTGAACGCCCTCTTCCCCGATGACGAATCGCGTCAGCTTTTAAAAAAGATCAATAAAAACAAGAAGGATCTGCACACACTCAACGAACGTTTTCAGTTTGAAAACGAAGAGACCGACAGCGAAGGAAGCACCACCCCCTGAAATATATTTGAATGCTGACTCTTACTGATCTAAAATCAAAGAGATGAGCTTCGGAAAACAGGTGTGCAACGATCAAAACACTTCATATTTATAAGTCGGCAGATTGTTCAAAACATCATGAACACGATTCCCGGTAACAGGCCAAGGGTTTTTTCTTGACAAAATCCGGTTTGACCTTAAAATACCCACCAATCGTTTGGAAATTCAGGCGCGTAGCTCAGGGGTAGAGTACTTGCTTGACATGCAAGGGGTCGGCGGTTCGAAACCGCCCGTGCCTATTTTTCGTTGAAAGACATTTAGCTTTCCGAAACAGACTGAATTCCTTTCTTTCAAATATCCAGACAGTCTCCGAACAGAAAAACGGCAACAACAAGCCACCCTTTAACTGTTGCAAACAAAGGGTTAATGGTATCTTTATAATTTATGAATGACCCAAAGATAAAATACGATCTCGAAACCATTCGTCACAGTGCCGCCCACTTGATGGCGCAAGCCGTACAACAGCTTTTTCCGGAAACCAAAGTCACCATCGGCCCGGTCATAGAAGACGGATTTTATTACGACTTTCAACGCCCCACGCCTTTTGTTCCCGAAGATCTGGCAACGATTGAAGCTCGTATGCTTGAGCTTTCCAAAAAAGGTTTGGAAATCGTACGCAAAGAGATTCCCCGCGACGAAGCGATTAAGAAATTCAAAGAGATGGGCGAGTCATTCAAGGTAGAAATTATCGAAAGTTTCCCCGATGGCGAAACCATAACCACTTACAGTCAGGGCGAGTTCACCGACCTTTGTCGCGGACCGCATGTCGGATCGACGAAAGACATCCCCGTTTTCAAGCTATTGCACACCTCCTCCGCCTACTGGCGTGGAGACGAACGCAACCCGGTTTTGCAACGCATTTACGGCACTGCCTGGAACGACAAAAAAGAACTGAAAGCCTATATCACACGGCTCGAAGAGGCCAAAAAGCGCGATCATCGAAAACTGGGCAAAGAGCTCGACCTGTACACGATGAATGACGACATTGGCCCTGGACTCATCTTATGGCATCCCAAAGGCGCACGAATACGTCATCTGATCGAAGAGTTCTGGAAAAACGAACATTTTGCCAACGGCTACGAACTGGTTTACACCCCGCACGCCGCACGAGTTGATTTATGGAAAACCAGCGGACACATGGAATTTTACAAAGAGAATATTTTTTCGCCCATGGATATCGAGGGCAAAGAATATGTGATGAAACCCATGAACTGTCCGTTCCATATCCAAATCTTCCAAAGCCGACTGCGAAGTTATCGCGACCTCCCTATCCGCTTCGCCGAATTGGGAACCGTCTACCGTTACGAACGCTCCGGTGCATTGCACGGGTTATTGCGTGTGCGCGGTTTCACACAAGACGACGCGCATCTGTTTTGCCGATTCAACCAGATCGAAGAAGAAATTTCAAAAACCCTCGACTTTATTCTTTTCATATTAAAGTCTTTCGGGTTCCACGAATACAAAGTTTACTTAAGCACCCGACCCGAAAAATTTGTCGGAGCTGAGAGCGATTGGGAAAGTGCAACCAGCGCACTGGAAAACGCCCTTAAAACCACAGGGATCGAATACGAAGTCGATCCTGGCGAAGGCGTTTTTTACGGACCCAAGATAGACATTAAAATCAAAGACAGCCTCAACCGATTTTGGCAAGTTTCCACCATTCAGGTCGATTTCAACCTGCCGCATCGTTTCGAAATCAGCTACATTGAGGAAGATGGCAAACGTTGTCAACCTGTCATGATTCATCGTGCTCTGATGGGTTCATTGGAAAGATTTTTCGGATGTTTGATCGAACATTATGCCGGAGCCTTCCCATTATGGATGGCCCCCGTACAAGTCATAATCCTTCCCATCACCGACGCGCACCACGAATATTCAGAAGAAGTTGCACAAAAACTGAAAAAAGAAGGAATTCGTGTTGAAAAAGACTTGCGAAATGAAAAGATTGGGTTCAAAATCAGAGAGGCCCAAATGCAGAAAATCCCATATATGATTGTTTTGGGAAGTCAGGAAGCAGAGGATCAGGTGATCGCTGTAAGAAAGCGACGCTCCAAGCTGACGGAAACGCTTAAAATTGAGGCGTTTCTAGAAACCCTAAAACGGGAAATAGAAGAAAAGTACATAGATATACTTGAATGATCCGCTTGGCTTTAGACAAGCAATGATCGAGCAGGTATTAGCGATAATTTATTACTACGAAGGAGTTTCTTAATTAAAAAGCAACGCATAAACCAAATGATTCGTGCCAAGGAAGTGAGCGTCATCGCAGAGAATGGCGATCCCCTAGGCACAATGTCGGTACCCGAAGCTCTCGCGTTAGCCAAAGACCAAGAAATGGATTTGGTGGAAGTTGCGCCAAATGCCGTACCTCCTGTTTGTCGAGTGATGGATTATGGCAAGTTCAAGTATCGACAGAGCAAACGCGCCCACGAAGCTAAGAAAAATCAAAAAATTATTCATCTGAAAGAAGTCAAATTTCGACCGACAACCGATGAACACGACTATGATTTCAAGCTCAAGCATGTGCGTCGCTTCATAGAAGCCGGAGATAAAGTTAAAGTAGTGATCTTTTTTCGCGGTCGCGAAATTGTTCACCGCAATAAGGGGCAAGAGATACTGGATAGAATCGTAAAAGAAACTGAAGAAACCACCATTGTGGAACAATCTTCCAAGCAAGAAGGAAGAACCTTGATGATGGTATTGGCCCCAAATACGAAGAAAAAATAACAGTTTTTAAATCGCTTAGCTAAAAGAACTACGAAAGATAATATTATGCCTAAAATGAAGACCCACAAAAGCACAGCCAAACGTTTTTCCAGAACAGGAACAGGCAAAATCAAGCGCAATAAAGCCTTCACCAGCCATATCCTGACTTCAAAAACGACCAAGAGAAAAAGAAATCTGAGAAAATCGGATATCTTGACAGGTGGAGCCGCCAAACGTGTGAAACGTTTGACTCCCTATGCCTAACATCCCTTGTACTCAGAACAACGCATTGACGGAAATTAAAGGAGAATCAGATGGCCCGAGCAGTTAACGGAACAATATCAAGAAATCGCCGCAAAAAAATCCTGAAGTTGGCAAAGGGATTTCGCGGTATGCGAAGCAGAAACTATCGCAAAGCTAAAGAAGCCGTACTCAAAGCTCTTAGCTATGCTTACCGCGACAGACGTGTTAGAAAACGAGATTTCCGTCGTCTGTGGATTGCACGAATCAATGCCGCTGTTCGCGCTGAAGGTCTGACCTACAGCAAGTTCATGCATGGACTCAAAAAAGCCAATATCGAGCTGGACCGAAAAGTTTTGTCCAATATGGCTATTGAAAATGAAGCATCCTTCAGGGCATTGACAAAGACAGCACGCGAACATTTGCAAGCCGTTCCTGCATAGGCAACGTCTCGGCAAAGGTATCAAGCCAGAGAGTCCGTGTGTTTTGCGGATCGAGTTTAGTTGCGTCCATCATTTCGCGCAACCCATCATGGAAGTAGCTGATGGGTTGCCATTTGTGGCCCCTCAAACGCCACCTCTGGACGCAGGTGACACCCGTCTGAGCGGTAGAAGCGTGTGCGTTTACCAGCGTTCCCGTAATTTCGCACAATCATAAAAATCCCTTCTCCTGCCAACGCGCATACCGTTTTTCTCTCTGGAGTATGAACCCAGGCGTGGCAATCGTTGAAAACTACTGATCCTGCTCGATCGAAGAATTTTCACACCTACCAGCAGAAATTGGTTTCAAAACAACAGAACAGATAAAGCCTGGGGCTGGCAAACAGAAGCCTTGCATTACAGGAGCGGTAGCGATTATCCATTTTCACAGAGAACCTGGCCACCAAAATTATGCAAGACCAATTGAAACAAATCCGTATCGAGTTCGACTCGCAGGCACCCTCCGTTTCTACACCCGAGCAATGGCAACGGCTTCGTTCCGACTATATTGGCAAGAAGGGCAGTCTTTCACTGGCAATGAAAGAGCTGAAATCCCTCACCCCTGATCAAAAACGCGAGGCCGGTAAACATTTGAACGACCTCAAAGTCTATATCGAGTCCAGATTAAAGGAAATTGAAGACGGCTCCGTCCTCCAGCCCAAGGCGAGTACCCGCTCTGCTTTTGATCCGACGCTTCCAGGACGCCGACAAGCTTTTGGTTCTCAGCACCCCGTCACGCAGGTGACAGAAGAAATCATCTCTATATTTTACAGCCTTGGATTTTCAGTTGAAGAAGGCCCTGAGATCGAAACCGAATACTATAATTTTGAGGCTCTCAATATTCCCAAGGAACATCCCGCTCGGGATATGCAGGATACCTTTTATGTGGAAGAAGAAACCGTACTCCGCACGCACACCTCGCCGGTGCAGATTCATGTCATGGAAAATTGCCGGCCTCCTCTTCGCATCATCGCACCCGGAAAAGTTTACCGTTGCGATTCCGATATTTCTCACACCCCCATGTTTCACCAGATTGAGGGTTTGATGGTCGATAAAGGCGTTTCATTCAGCCATCTGAAAGGGATCATGGATCAATTCCTGCAAAAGGTATTTGGTGCAAACACAAAATTACGCTTTCGCCCCAGCTTTTTTCCCTTTACCTGCCCCAGTGCTGAAGTGGATATTCAATGTGTGATGTGCAAAGGCCAGGGCTGTCGCGTCTGCTCACAAACCGGATGGCTGGAGATCCTCGGTGCGGGAATGGTTGACCCCGCGGTGTTCAACGCGGTCAATTACGATCCTGAAGAGTGGACGGGTTTTGCTTTCGGTTTAGGAATCGAGCGCATTGCCATGCTCAAATTCGGGATACATGACATCCGCCTCTTTTACGAAAATGACCTCCGCTTTCTGAAACAATTCTAAAGTCGCAAAGCTTACTGCCAGAACATTCATCCTTTTGATTGTGGGCGAATTTGATGGTAATATACGGTTCTACAAAGAATTCGTGTTGAATGGATTTCGCAGTGTTTTTTAGCTGTACCAGCCATTTGAGGCATTTTTTTTTAAGGACCGTAAATTTTCTTGCCCCTTCCATAAAACCTTTTTAAATAATTTGAATCAAAACAACTACAGCCCAATGGGTTGGATAACCATCCAAAGGAGAAATAGACGTCAATGATCAGTATCGAAAATTTGATCGGCCTCGTACAATCAGGCATTCCAGACGCAGATGTGAATGTCATGGATAAAACAGGCATGAAGGATCACTTCATCATCCACGTTACCTCAAAAGCGTTTGAGAGCATGAATATCATGGAGCGGCACCGAGCCGTTCAAGAAACCCTGAATCCCGCAATGCAGGATGGTCGGATTCATGCCGCAGAAATTAAAACAGCCACACCTGAATAAAAATCGCTCACACAAGCGATCCTATTAAACATAACTTTTAACCCAATGATTGCAATAGGAGCATAAGATGTCCAATTTAGACGATGAAATAAAAGAAGAAGTTAAAAACAATAAAATTTTGATCTATGGAAAAGGCACACGAACCGCACCTCAATGCGGTTTCACTGTAGAGACCATCCAGTTTTTCTCAAAATATGGATATCCTTTTGAAGTAGTGAATGTTTTGGAGAATATGCAAAAAAGAGAAGCCTTGAACAAGATGACCAACTGGCCGACGCTCCCCAAAGTTTTTATCGACGGCAAATTCTACGGCGATACCGACATTCTGGACGAAATGGAAGCCAAAGGCGAAGTTGAGCCTTTGCTCAAAGCCGCATTTGGCGAATAATCGTCGCAAACCCATTCTGTAGAGGATATTATGCCGGATGAACTAGAGGTTGGCGACCGGGCTCCCGGATTCGACCTGCCTGCCGTATACGGTTACAAAGCGGGGGAAACCAGCCCTTCTGCTGAAGAGAAGGTCATGATCAAGCTCAAGGACTTTCTGGACAAAAAATGGGTTGTTCTGTGCTTCTACGCGCAAGACAGCAGTCCGGAAGACACTCGCCTGATGATCGGGTTCAATGAATGGAACCGTAAATTCAAAAAGCGGGATGTAGAAGTCTTGGGATGTAGCTGGAACGGTGTCAACTCGCATCAGCAATTCATCGAAATCTACCAATTGGGATTCACCCTTCTGGCCGATGAATACAAAAAAGCAACCGAGGCTTATGGCGTTATCAAAGAGATAGACGATTTGGGGAAAATGACTAAAATCATCGACCGCACAACCTTTGTCATTGATAAAACCGGCATGATTCGAGGAGTTTGGAGAAATCTGGAAGATCTCAGAAACCATCCTTCCGAAATTTGGGAATTCATCCAAAAAGAAAAAAAAAGTGCCTGAGCATAGAGCTGTCGCTCTTTGAGCAGTAGCGATCAGGCGGCACTTTTGCAAAACACTTTGCAAATCGTGCGCAAACCAGTCGGCCCTGCTGTGAGTCCCCCATCATGAATTTGAGGACTTACAGTGGGGCGTTTTATTTTGGCCTAAATGCCTTGCTCAAAATTTTCACAAATGATCCCGCGAATCCGGTCAAGCTCCCCTTCCCCCTTGTCATCACTTTTAGAATCCATTTTTATCGGCGGAGAAAGGATGATTTTTACCCGACCCGGCTTGATCCAGGCACTCCCCTTCTGAATGATATCGTAGCTTCCAATCAGCGTTGTAGGAATGACAGGGGCACCGGAACGTGTCGCCAGCAAGCCACTGCCCTTTTTAAAAGGTCCAATGCTTCCATCTTTGGAACGCGTGCCCTCAGGGAAAATAATGATTGAGGCACCGGATTTCACTTTCTCAAGCGATGCCAAGAACGCCTTGTAAGCATTTTTTCTATCGTCCCTGGCCACACTCACATAATCCGAAGCGCGCATGGCCCAGCCAAGAAACGGCACTTTGAACAAGCTGGCCTTGGCAACCCATCGGATCTGCACCGGCAGATACCCTGACAGCGCAAAAATATCGAAATAGCCCTGATGATTCGCCAGGAAAATTTGCGGGTGCTCCCGGTCCACATTTTCCATCCCCTCAAGCGTCACCTCCACACCGTTCCACTCACACAGCAAGCGGCACCACAGTGCCGAAACTTTATGTGAAAGATTGCCCGAGGGATCAAACAATCGCACGACCACAGCGGTCAGGCTCAACACAAAGGTAAGAATAAATGCCAGAAACCAGAATCGGATCGTATAAAAAACTGTAGAAATAGAGGGCAAGACTCAACCTACAAAGAAGTATTGTGCTGAAAATATTCGAGAGTAACTTTAAAAATGCTATCCTCTGACAATAAGGTGAAGGTTAGCCTATGGAGTAAAGGAAGTCAATTTGCAGAAAAACGAAAAGGAACTATGAAAAAATTAATTTCAACGGGTTTGATTTTCCTCACCGTACTATTATTTACCGCTCCCAATGCCTTTGCCTGGGGGCCTCAGGCGCATCAAGCCATAGGTTGGATTGCCGACCAGCATTTAACTCCCGAAATAAAAAAAACTCTTACAAACCGTTACAACATACGTCGTCTCGAAAGAGTTGCAAAGTGGGCTGACACAGTCCGAAAAAAGAAAAAGCAGGGACCCTGGCATTACGTCAATATCGCGGAGGGAAAACTTTTTTATGAAAAGAATCGCGATTGTAAAACCGGGGAATGTGTCGTTGAAAAAATAATCACTTTCACTCAAGTGCTGAAAAACAACACGGCAAGCAATGAAGAAAAAACAACGGCTATCAAATACCTGGCGCATCTTGTGGGGGACGCGCATCAACCTCTGCATGCAGGAAACCGTAATGATCGTGGAGGGAATTCCATCCCCATTCAATTTCGTGGCGACAAGACCAATCTCCATGCGCTTTGGGATAGCGGGCTGTTACAGGGGGGCTATGGTAAAATGCCTGGCTATGCAGAACGCCTGAATCTTGGCATCACTCCTCAATCCATTGAAGAATGGGGAAATCTATCTGCCGAAATATGGATCAATGAATCGCGGCTTTTTGCGATAGATCATGTTTACAAATTAACCACTCCGATGAGCAAGGAATACATCCGGCGCAGTCGGGAAATTGTTGATTTGCGGATTCGTCAGGCAGGCGTCCGTCTCGCATTGTTGCTGAATCAGGCACTCAAATAGATAAATTTGGATTCATTTTTACAGGTTTAATAAGAGACAGGTTTTCTGTTTGGAAATCGTTCTTGTGGACTTTACAGGTCAAACCATTATCGCACCACAATGCAAACTCATCATTTTTTTCTACTTCTGCTCGTCATCCTTCTTACGGCACGAATCTTTGCAGAGCTGGCTGTAAGACTAAAGATTCCTGCTGTCATTGGTGAGTTGCTGGCAGGCATCGTATTAGGCCCCAGTTTGCTCGGATGGATTCAACCTTTTGAAGCTATAAAACTCATGGCCGAAATTGGTATTATCCTCCTTTTGTTCAAGGTTGGTTTAGAAACCGATCCACAGAAACTGGTCCGGGCAGGTACCAAGTCTCTAGTGGTTGCCTTAACAGGTTTCGTTTTACCTCTCATCCTTGGTTTCAGCGTTGGATATGGGGTGTTTGGTCTTTCACTGCTTGTCTCATTATTTATTGGCGGAACACTCACTGCGACTAGTATTGGCATCACCGCTCGTGTTCTAACAGACCTTAAGCGCGATCAGACCCCAGAGGGCCAGATAATATTAGGCGCGGCGATTCTGGATGATGTGATGGGAGTTGTCCTTCTGGCACTACTTTATGAGTTCTCCATTGGCGGGGGGGTTTCTCTGGGAAATGCAAGCAAAGTCA
>Ga0210032_1000845_pt1 | contig 19504 bp, 16 predicted proteins | sample CryGeyCG2114_250_2_FD_185458 | JGI IMG/M metagenome (GOLD analysis project Ga0210032, IMG submission 185458) | Groundwater microbial communities from aquifer - Crystal Geyser CG13_big_fil_rev_8/21/14_2.50 (SPAdes) (version 2) | ecosystem: Environmental > Aquatic > Deep subsurface > Groundwater ... | reverse complement strand
AAATGGTTGGATGGGGCGGACTATTTGTTTCATTGCGCCGGTCTCACCATCGCAAAGACCCGGGCGGAATTCTTTCGTTGTAATGCGTATGCTTGCGAATCGCTCTATCGTTCTGCTGTTGATTTGGCGGGGAAAACATTGCGGGCTGTTGTACATTTGAGCAGTCTGGCCTCTGTGGGACCTGCGGAAACGGGACAGACGGTAGACGAGAGTACCGCTTGCAGACCGGTGACGCATTACGGCCAGTCGAAATTGGCAGGTGAAAAGATAGCTCTGAAATTTGCGAGCGAGCTTCCCATGGTCACTCTTCGTCCGCCGGTGGTTTATGGACCGCGAGAGAAAAATTTTTTCGAGTATCTCAAGCAATTGGCACGCGGATGGCAAATTCAAATAGGTGCAGGACAACGTTATTTGTCACTCATACATTCGACAGATCTTGTGCGGGCCATGATTGTGGCTGCTGAAAATCCACTGGCGGGTGGGGGCCAAACTTTCTTTGTAACAGATGGTGGAAATTATTCATGGGATGATGTGGCCGGGCAAGCGTTGTCTGTTTTGAATCAAACCGCAAGAAAGATCATCATACCAGAGAGTGCAATGACAGGTTTGGCCCTGTTGCTGGAAGCTGTTCATGTATTTAGAGATTCTGCACCGCTTCTGGACCGACAGAGAATGATTGATATCCGCCAAAGTGTCTGGACAGCATCGTCAGAAAAGTTTTTTGAGACCTTCCAATTTCATCCCATGTATGATCTGAAAGATGGTTTGGAAAACACCTTTGCCTGGCATCTTCAACAACGATGGCTGTGAAAAGTGTCCTTTTAATTATTGTAATTCGGCATAATTTTTTTCATGAATCCAGAGGTTTTTCTGCGTGATTCGTGAATTTTTATATATGCTCTAAAATCAAAGTATGGCCATCCCTCAATCGACCGACCATGTATTGCTTGATATTGTGGAACCGGTCAATCGCTATTTCCATATTCCTATCTCTTCGAAAATTGTGGATGGATTGAAAAATACTTCGATCACTCCCAATCAGGTCACTTACATTTCTGTTGCATTGGGCATTGTTTCAGGATTGGCCTTTGCCCAAGGAACACCTGCTGGAATGTTTTTGGGCGGTGTGTGTCTGGAGCTTTCTTTGATCTTTGATTGCGTCGATGGCCAGTTGGCTCGTGCGACCGGACAGTCGAGCGAATGGGGCCGCCTTCTGGATGGCATTGGTGGATACATTGCTTACCTTGCGGTGGTGTGGGGAGTCTGGATTGCTTTTCCTGACCATTCCCTTGCGCTCACCGTCATCACTATTTTCTCTATCCTCAAAGCGATTTCTTTTGATTATTGCAAACAGTATTTTACCGCAAAAGTTCAAGAGGGAAACGATGGCGCACGCCGAGAAATTTTCAATGCGTACGGTCGTTGGAATGAAAACAGGATTTTTATTTTGAAGGTGTACTTTTATTATTTGCAATTTCAGCAATGGATTTTTCATGGTCATTGTTCTTCATTGCAAGCTTACGATAAAGAGGCCGAACGCAGAGGGATCGGGCATATCTTGACAGAAACGCAACGTCAAGCGTTTTGCCAAAGCATCAAACCCCTGATTTTATTGTGGCGTTGGAACGGACACGAGGTATGCCTTTTCCTACTCGCGTTGTTCGGTTTGTTTGGTTTTCTGGATTTGATTCTGGACCCACTTGCAGTGGTGATGGCAGTCCAATTTATTCTGACGTTGATTTTGCATCGCTACCTCATTCCTAAAGAGTCGGTTGATGAAAGTCCTGAGGTAGAAAATTAATGAAAAATATTTTGAAGTGGTGCTTCCAGAATGTCAGCAAACGTCACCCCAAGCGCACTCTTTTGGTCGCGTGTTTGCTCAGTGGTTTTTCTCTTTGGTACGCGATGGGATTGGATTTTGATGCTCGAATGGACAAATTGCTTCCCCAGAACCTTCCTCTGGTCCAGGAGTTCAATGAAGTAACCACGAAAACAGGAGGTTCGGGGCCGCTGGTGATTGTTCTTGAAGATTTGGAACAAAAAGAAGCGGAGGTGATTGTTGAAGACCTTGCTTCACGCTTACAATCGATTCCCAAAGTACGATTCGTAGATTTCAAATTACCCAAGGATTTTTTAGAAGACCGTCAGTTGCTTTTAGTTTCGCGCAAGAATCTGAAAGAACTGTCAGGATTGATGGACGAAGCCATCGATTATGCTCGTGAACAATTTGGAGGATTATTTATATCCGGGGCAGAAGATTTTAATCCCGAGCGCCTGCAGGCGTTTTCCAGTGCATATCATCTTTTTGAACCACTGAACCCGTATTACAAGGGGAAGCGGAACGAGAATTTTTTCGCCAAGGGGAAAAGCAAACGTAATTTTTATATCTTCGTACAACCCGAAGGCACGGTTACGGATACAGATTTCACCGAAAATTTTGTTAAGAACATCCAACAAGTCGTCACAGATTCGGGTTGGAGGAAAAAAATGCCCGGGCTCAAGATTCGACTCACCGGCTCCATAATTGTACGTCTCGAAGAAAATGCGATGATTATGGAAGACCTGTCACGCTCGGCAGTCGTCGCGGGTAGTGTGGCTTTATTTGTTATTTATATCTATACCCGTTCCTTGTTTTCATTGCCGTTGATTTTTTTCCCTCTGCTTTTATCGATGACCTACACATTTGCTCTGGCACGTTTTTTTGTGGGTGGATTGAACATTATTTCCGGGTTTTTGGTCGCAATACTACTCGGACTGGGAATCGATTTTGGAATTCATCTGTATATCCGACTCAAACAAGAATTGCTCAAACAGCAACCCCTTGCCACTGCTCTGGAATTGGTGGTCGTGCAGGTCGGGCGATCGGGCTTGATGGCAATGCTTACGACAGCGGTAATTTTTTCAATCCTCATCTTTTCGGAATTTAGAGGATTCTCAGAGTTTGGTCTGATCGCTACGATGGGAATTGTTTCAGCGTTTGTTACTTATTTTTTCGTTTTTCCTGCGTTGGTTTTGTATTTCGATCAAATCCATTGGTTGCGGAAACCCACACCACGGATGTTTTCTCTGAAGATATCCAATCTTTATTCCAATACGCCTTATTTCCTCACGGCGTTATTCATTTTGTTAGGAATTGCGAGCCTGTTTCTTATCCCCGACATAAAGTTTGAATACGATTTTAGAAACTTGCGCGGTGTTTCTCCAGAAGCAGACTATGAAACCAAGACGACGGAAGACTTTGGTTACGCCTTTTCTCCAACAGTGATTCTTACACCGAAAAAAGAAAACCTGTTTTATATTCATCAGGCACTGGAAAAGATCAAGAATAATAATGGTGAGCGTTCAACCATTGGAGCCTGTCAAAGCCTGAATCTTTTCAGCCGCATGGAGTACAACAGCAAAAAAGATATTTTGGATGAAATTCGAGAGAATTTTGAATTGGATGAAGACATCATCCTGCTTGCACTGGGTAAAAGCCGAGTCAATCGTTTGAAAGAGTTGTTGGCGGCCAATCCTTTTGATGAGAATCATATTCCTGCGATCATTCGCAAAAAATTCACGGCAGGGCCAGACTATCTGGCTCTGGTATTTTCTCCTGCAGACAGGAACTTTTTTGATATCCGCAATATCTATCAGTTGGAACGGGAAATTACCGAACTGAAGGTAAAGATGAAGAAGGAAAATATTCAACTTTCAGTATTGAATGAAAACCTGCTCGCGGCGAAAGTTATGGACTGGGTGAAGGATAAAGGTCCGCAGGCCTTTGCGACAGCAGTTGTACTGGTGTTCATACTTTTGCTTTTGGATCTGCAAAATTTTACTCATGCTGTGAAAACGGCTTTGCCCTTATTCATCGGTCTGGCTTTGACAGGTGCCTTGATGAGTGTTTTCCAGATCAAGCTCAACTTCATTAATTTTGTGATGTTGCCATCAATTGTCGGTATCATGGTGGACCACTGTGTTTACCTGACACACCACATCCTGGACTATAATCCAGAAGACAGCATTCGCTCTGTCAAAGAAACCGGCAGTGCTATTTTGCTATCCGCACTGACGACGCTTGCCGGTTATGCCAGCTTGAACGTGGCGAGTCATTTGGGCATTCGCTCTATCGCTACAATTGTTCAATTAGGGATCATTATATGCACCCTGTGCGCTCTGTTTATGATACCGGCACTGTTTGAACTCGACCGTCATCCCTTCAAGCTAAAACGAAAAAATCGCTGATTGAATGTTTCCTGCCGTCGCGTTGGTTTGTCCAGACAGTAACGGACTTTTTGACTTTTTTTGTCAACAAGGAAAAGGTTATTCTGTTCAAGAAGTGGTGGCAGATTTTTTTCTAAAAACATGACTCACAATTCTTTAAATTTTATTGATTATGAATGCCTACGAAAATGTAATTCGACTGACAAATGTTTGCAAATCGTATTCGGCAGGTGGGCAAAAAATCATCGGACTCGATGATGTCAGCCTCGAATTGAATGCAGGCGATTTTGCTGTTCTCATGGGCCCCAGTGGTGGAGGTAAAACCACTCTGTTGAATTGCATTGGCGGATTGGATCAGCCCGATCAGGGAGAAATCACCATTCGAGGTTATTCGCTGTCGGGTATGAATGATAAAGAGCGCACGCAACTGCGACGAACGGAAATTGGATTCGTCTTCCAGTTCTTCAATCTGTTGCCGACGCTGACGGTCTGGGAAAATATAGAACTTCCGCTCCTGCTTGCAGACAAGGCAGAAGGAGGGCAAGAACGAATCAGTGAGTTGCTCGACTACGTTGGTTTACTGGATCGCGCAAATTCTTTTCCAGCAGAACTATCGGGAGGTCAGATGCAGAGAGTCGCCATCGCCAGAGCTCTTGCTCCCAAGCCCTTTGCATTGCTTGCAGATGAACCCACAGGAAATCTGGATTCTGAAAATGGTACGCGAATACTTGACTTAATGAAGCAAGCGGCCGCCGATTTTGGAGCGACGGTCATTCTGGCAACCCACAATCCACAAATCATGGAGCATGGCAACCGTTGTTGGGAAATTCGTGACGGTCGACTTTCATCCACACGCTGAAGTGAAAACTCTCCGCTATAGAGATCTATTCGTTTGTCTGGTCCTTCGCCCCTTACGTGCGGACCCTTTCCGTTTGTTCATAACTATTTTAGGTGTGGCCGTGGGTGTGGCCGTTTTCTTAAGTATTCAATTGGCCAACCTGCAGACCATGCGCTCCTTTGAGAACAGTGTGGATCAGGCTTTGGGTAAGGCCGACGCGGTGATCCATGCAGACGGGACTACTTTCGACGAATTGGTTTTCAGCAAACTATTGCCATTGCGAGAATGGATCAAAGCCTATCCTGTGATTGAAGGTTATGGTGTCGAACAAAAATCCGGTGAAGCCGTTGAAATACTGGGGACAGACTTGTTGCGAGACAGTAGCCGACGCGATTTCTTTGTCAAAACCAAAGAAGAAAATCTCAAGGGTCTGCTCCCTTTGATACTGGACCCGAAGGGAATTGTTCTCCCTGAAAAATTCATCCCCGGAACTCATTTTCAACCCGGGGATCGTATTGAATTCCTGATCAACGGAAAAATCAAATCACTCAATGTAAACGCAGTCCTGGAAAAAAAAGGCATGGCCCGTGCCTTGAATGGAAATTTTGCGATCATGGACATCGCGTCCGCGCAACTGGTTTTTGACCGTGTGGGCAAGCTCGATCGTATTGACATCGAGTTTGTGGGCAATGAAGATTATGAAAAAATTCGCGCGCGGGTTTTGCATGTCTTGCCCGACTACTTGCGCTTCGACCGCCCCGAACGTAAAACACAGCAGGTAGGAAAGATGTTGCGGGCGTTCCAGTATAATTTGACGGCATTGAGTTTTGTTGCTTTGCTAGTGGCACTTTATTTGATTTACAACATGGTTGCGCTTTCTGTGGTGCGCCGTCGTTCTGAAATCGGCACCCTGCGGGCTCTCGGAGCTTCGCCTTATCTTCCCGCTGGAATATTTATTTTGGAAGCCACCCTCATCGGCATTGTGGGTTCTGCATTGGGCGTGTGGCTCGGACATTACCTCGCGCAATTTTCACTGATTGCCGTATCGACAACCGTCAATAATTTATACGCACCCAATTACGCAGAAGCCGTAGAGTTTCACTGGGATCAAGCCATTGCGCATTTCATTTTTGGCATCGTGGCATCTGCGTTTTCAGCCATCATCCCCGCCTGGGATGCGGCCAGCACCGCACCCACTCTGGTTCTGAGACGCGGCAGTTACGACCTGAAAATTTTTCGCGGTAACCAGAGCCTTAATGTGATGGCATTCGTGATATTCGTACTGGCGGGGCTGTGCTCACTGGCCCCACCACTGGACGGCTTCCCTTATTTTGGATTTTTTGCTGTCTTTCTTATCATACTGGGAATCTCCCTTTCCACACCGTCAGCATTGCTTTGGACACGTGATCATTTGAGCGGATTTTGTAAAAGGAATCTGGGCGCAGAGGGGCTTCTGGCTTGTATGAATTTGTCACAAAATGTGGGGCGCAATGCGCTGGCTGTTTCTTCACTGGCCATCGCATTCATGATGGTTGTCAGTATGTCCATCATGGTGCATAGTTTTCGGCAGACGGTCATCGTCTGGCTCGAACAGACTTTGCAGGCGGACCTTTATGTGCGCCCTGCGGGTGGCCGTGATATTGATTATAACGTTTTACTGCCCGCCGGATCAGCAGAATCCGTACGATCCATTGCCGGTGTCAAACAAGTGGATTTGTTTCGCGCGATGGACATCACTTACAACGAGAAACCTGTGGCACTCGGTTCAGGGGATTTCAATGCCCTGTCCCGTTACGGCAATCTGGTCATCAAAGAAGGACCGCCAGTCAGCGAATTGGCACAACAACTGGTCGGGCAGAATCGAGCCATTGTTTCGGAAGCCTTTGCTTTGAAACACGAGAAGCGATTGGGCGATGTATTGAAATTGAAAACCCCCGCAGGCCCGGTGGAATTTGAAATCACGGCGATCTATTTCGATTACTCGCGCGAGCGTGGATACATCATCATCGATCGTCAGACCTTCATCAAATATTATAAAGATACAGAGATCAACAGTTTCGTTGTTTACCTCGAAGACGAAACGCAATTGGAATTCGTGCGTAAGGAAATTCTCAAACTTTTTCCAGACACACTCCTCAACCTGCGATCCAATGCCGAATTACGGAGAGATGTCATCGTTATTTTTGACAAGACCTTCGCCATCACCTATTCACTGGAAGTGATCGCCGTGTTTGTCGCCGCATTGGGATTGTTCAACACCCTCGTAGCACTGGTTCTTGAGCGAAAGCGCGAAATGGGAATTTTGCGGATGTTGGGTGCATTCAAAAATCAGGTCAAGCGCGTCATCCTCATAGAAGCGGGATTGCTGGGAGTGACCGGGTCCGTACTCGGTTTCACCGCTGGATTGGCAGTTTCCTATTTACTGATTTTTGTCATCAACAAACAATCCTTTGGCTGGACCATTCAGGTGCACTATCCCTATGGATTCCTCGCCTTGCTGGCCCTGTTCTTCTGGAGCGTGTCCATCGGAGCGGGCCTGCTCCCCGCACGCTTGGCGAGTCGCCTCGACCCAAAAGAAGCCGTAAGAACCGAATAACCGGCGAACCGAATAGCCAGCAAACCGACGCGCCACCGGACGAATAACTGGACACAATCAAATTCTTGAGGCAACATTGGTTGTTGGTTTGTTTTGCGATGTCAATCGCTGGGTGGATGCGCTTGGATTTCGCTACGAGGATGATTGAAATACGTTTTAAATATATGAATACAAGATTTGACCCCATAATGTTTCAAGAAAATGTTTTTGGGGAACTGTTTATGAAACCTGGAATTTTGCTTTGCGTACCAGCCAGAGGCAGGCACCGAGCATCCCCAGCCACGATATCCAGCGTGTGATGCTCACGATCTGGCGATCCACTCGCCACAAATCCCAATGATTGAAAAGGTTGCGCCAGTCGTGGGCTTCCATTCCCAAGCCACCAATGAGTTCTAATTGAAGCAGGCGCGCGTCTTCCATGTAAAGGGCAACGTCGAGCAGACTTTCTCCCATCCAGAACAGGCCAAAAGCAAAGCCTGCGATATCGCGTTTCAGAAAAAACGATCCGGCCACTACTACAGGGATCAACACTTGCCCAAGACTGCCGCCGAGTATGGTCAGATTTTCATTCCCAAAAATTCCAAAAATGACATGTCCTGCTTCGTGGAATGCAAGGTTGATGTTATGGACGATCATGAGGATAAATGAGTCGGGAGCAAAAATTCCTTTAGAGGCGATCAAAACCATGAGCAAAGCCATGAGCAGGCTCAGTGCTTCTAAAGCGTAAGGTGCTGGCGGATTCCAGCGACTTTCAAAAAAAAGAGGGGAATCTGCTTGAGAGCGGAGGTGGGAGGATGAGTTCTCCCCGCTGATTTTGGATTTTGATGGATCCTGAGAATTCTTTTGATGAGAGGAAATCTTGGCGAAAACGACTCCGCATTGAATGCAGGAATCTGAGGAGGTCTGTTCTTTTTTGCACTTGGGGCAAAACATTATTTTGATTCCTTGATCGCTTAAGGGACTTGATGATTGTACACAAGTGCGGCTGGAATAAAAAGCAATGTCAGATTCTGAAGAAGGGTGGACAGGGAGGGGTAAAAAGATCTTGCCCCTCTTTCAGAGAGGGGCAAGATGGGATCGTTGAGACAATGTTTATTTTAAGCGGCAATCTTTCGTCAGGTTGACACGACGAACGGGACCGGGGAAGCTGGCCCATTGGGATCTAGGCATCGCATTGATCTGATTTTGCAATGCTTCAATCTTTGCAATTGAAACGCCATCGCTGATTGCCAGTTTGTCGGCGGCCCAGCAATCGGCTTTATTTACGTTTTCCGAAGCTTCAAAATTATTTCCCGTTTGATGGAGAGTGGTTCCCAGCACGTGGCGGGCGCATTCGTAATAATAAGCGTATTGTTTTAAAACGGGGTCCCAGTCGGAACCTAGAGATTCATTATCCCAAATAACAGGTGCTCCGTTGAATTGGAAACCAGCAAAAGCAATTTTGGTTGCCGACTCGGTTTTTTTAAAATCTACTATGTCGCCGCGATAGTCGCTACAATAAAATGGGGATGCTGTAGCGGTTCCGGCCCAAAAGATACTGACTGCTAATGCACAAAATAGAATCGTTCGTTTCATAAGACCTCGAAAAAATTTCCTAAAAAAGGCGGATAGTTTATTTCTATAATTTATATGAAAATCTAATATAATCTAAAAATAGATATTATTCAACATGTTAGGGTAGTCATTCAGAAAAAATATACTTTTTGCTTTTTTTTAATAATCATTAGATAAAGCTTCTGCTTGATAACGAGGCGATGGATAGCTAATATAACTTTGTTGATTGATGATCTCCGCTAACGTAGTGAAAAGATAAGTTGTATCTAAGGTGTATTGAAAATTTTAGTCTCTGTCTTCTGGTTGGGTAATGAGGCTGTCGCTTGTTTAAGAAAATGACGGAAGAGCAACTGCATAATAAAATTCTTTTGGTCGAAGATAATGAGATGAATCGCGATATGCTGACGCGTCGACTGAAAAGAAAGGGCTATGATGTGATTTTCGCAATCGACGGGCAGCAAGGCGTTGATTTGGCGAGGTCGGAGGCTCCCGATTTGATTTTGATGGATATGAGTCTGCCTGTGAAAGATGGATGGACCGCTACGCGTGAACTGAAGGCAGATAAGGCCACTTGCAAGATTCCCATTCTTGGTCTGTCGGCTCATGCCATGAAGGGCGATTTGGATAAGGCGTTTGAAGCGGGTTGTAACGATTACGACACGAAGCCGGTGAACATGGAGCGATTATTGGAAAAGATGAGTGCTTTGATTGGAAAGTCGGTCTAATTCATAAACCCGTCATCAATGATGAGTGAAAATTTCTATGACCTCTTTGCCTCCTACTTACGATGAAGCTGTGGCACTTGCAAATTGCGATGGTGATGATGAATTGTTTCGCGAGATTGTCGAAATCTACCTCGAAGATTCGCCCACTATTGTAAAAAACTTAAAGCAAGCAGTGATGGATTCTGACGCGGCGAACATTGAGAAATTTGCTCACGCTCTCAAAGGTGCATCTGGAAATATCTGCGCCGAACCTGTGTGTGATCTGGCCCAGATGATTGAGCGCATGGGACGAAAAAATGAATTGTCGGAGGTCCGTGATGTGTATAGAAAATTGGTAAAAGAATTCATTCGTCTTAAGGACTCTCTCGATATTATGATGATGCGTGCATCTGATCTCGATGATCAGGTTCAGTAACAGATTTTAGACTTGTAACATTTGTTGGAGGTTGCATGGTCGATCCTATTTCAGATTTAAGCAAGATTTTATTCCAGTCTCAACGGAACCGTTTTTCTCCACCGACGGGGGAGCCCAATGCCTCCGCATCGGACTCTGAAGATACTTCTGCTTTTACGGGGGAAAGCCTGTTGACAGCGGTGCGAAATCAAGCCAATACCGTAAAAAAGGAATTGCCGGCCTTGATCTCTCAAGCATTGTTGGCTCCAACGAACAATGCTTCTGTCAGAAGCGAGCCGCTCAATTTATTGTTGTTCAAATTAGAAAATCCCTTGGATTCATTGATCGGTCGGTTGTCGGAAGAGGATTTGACACAAGGTCTGGTTGCGAATTTGCAATCCGAAGTGAGTCAACTTAAAAATGAACTTCCAAGTTTGAAAGACAATTATCTGTTGAGTGACTTTTCCTCAAATGCTGAATTCTCAGGCCCACTTCAGGATATCCTGTCTGCCTTGTCGGGGCAGTTGGATGGATTGGACTATCGGCTGGGTCAGGCGTTGGCGAACAAATTGACCTGAAGGTTTTAATTCGAATCAGTCGGATGGCAAAAGGATACCTCTCTTGGAAGCAAAAGAACTTTTTGGCGGTGCCTATTTTGAGCGGCCCGAAGATTTTGAACATTATGCGTTATTGAATTCGTTCAAATACGCGTGGGAACCTTTAAAAAATCTGGGTTCTCTGCTCGAAGAACTGCTGAAGAGCAAGCGGCAGAAGTCTGCGTCTATCGAAGGGATCTCAGATTCTGAGCAGGGCTTGTTTGTGCAGGATTGGACGACTTTGACGGCACCTTCCTATTTCGAAAGATCTCAGGTGTGGCTTGGGGAGGGTGTTATTCTGGAGCCCACGGCGATTGTCAAGGGGCCTGCTGTTATTGGAGACCATACCGCCATCCGGCAAGGTGCTTATCTGAGAGGAAATGTGCTTGTGGGACGGCATTGTGTTTTGGGGCATGCCACGGAGCTGAAGAATTCAGTGATCATGGATCATTCTGAAGCGGGTCATTTCAACTACATCGGTGATAGCATTTTAGGTTCCTATGTCAATATGGGAGCGGGCTCGCGATTGGCCAATTTGCAATTTCGGACGTCTCAGGAAAAGGAAGAAGGGTTCATTCGCCCCATGAGTTTGGGGAATGAGGAGGGGGCACAAATGGAAAAAATGGGGGCGGTTCTTGGCGATCATGTTGAGCTGGGATGCAACGCTGTCATCTGTCCGGGTACCTTCATTGGCAAACACTCCTGGGTCTATCCCAATACCACGGTGGCTAAGGGATTTTATCCTCCCCGGCATTTTTTCAGGTTGAGAGAGAAGGCAAAAACATAAAAATTATAGTACAATAGACTGTATGCGATTCTATATTTTTGAGTAGAGGAAACCCGGTTTGGCAAAACGGAAGAAACAGGCATTCGAACGCAAAATGGCTTACGAACGTAGCTTGGCCTACGAGCGAGATCCATTGCCGGATGAGTATAAAATCCTTATGAAAGAAGAGACTTTTTCTGAGAAGGTTTCTTCGGGTGTGGCTCTGGTCGTGGGTGGCACTTTTTTGGTCATGCTCTTACAGGCCATTGCGCAAATTGTCATTCAGTTCTATCATTATCTAACGGGTTTGTGGTAAGCTCCCGCTCCTCAATCGAAAGATTGTCTCTCCTGATTTCCATAAAAAAACAAACAAGCGAGGGTGGCGAAATTGGCAGACGCGCTGGATTTAGGATCCAGTGGGCAACCGTGGGGGTTCGAGTCCCCCCTCTCGCATTCCGACACTTGGCCGATGGCTTTGGCTAGAGGCTTTCCCGATAGACTCCTACCTGTAAAATTTTAAACCGGTTGGATGCATTGTTTCTTTAATCTGATCCGAGCTTGAACTTTCGGTTAAGCAATTCGTTGCGAATTGTCCCTGATGGTTCTTAAAATTCTGGATCGGATAGATTTTATCTTCTGAATTGATTTTTCAAATGCGGGAGTTTATTGGCAAGTGGCAAAAGGCTCTACCGGGGGATGAATTGCAGAGCTGTGGGGTCGGGTCGCCTTTCGCAAGCATTCGAACATTGTGCAGAGTTCAAGACACAAAAAAAGGCGGGACGCCTTGGCGTCCCGCCTTTCCATAAACTAAAAATCTTACTTCATCAAATCTTCGCGGACGTATTTAATAACATCCCAGATTTCGCTGTCTTTCAGATTTTGTTTGATCATAGGTGTACCTTTGGAACCATTTTTGATGATCCAGTACATTTGACCTGCAGAGATGTCTTTCATTGTCTCAGCACAGGTAAAGTTTCGTGGTTTTGGTTTCAGGCCTGCACCCAATTTACCATTGCCGTCACCTTTAGCACCATGACACATCGCACAAGCCATAGGCTTTGCAGTTTTTTGGAAAAGTTTTTCTCCATTGGCTTTGTTTGCTTTGCCGGTCATATCTTTGCCAGCGTCTCCACCAGGCGCAGAAGCAGTCTTCCTCGGTTGAGGACAGTCACTAGCGAAGGCGGAACCTGAAATGCTCAGGCTAAATAAAACAAGTACAAATAATACGAAAACTTTTTTCATCTGCTTTTCTCCTTTTTGATAATGATTGAGATACCCTCTCAATTTGTAAAGATACTTAGACTTCAAAACTCTAACCAGCCGGCTATTGCCAACAGGAAATAAATATATTCCAATCTCTTAATCACTTTACAAATTTTCTGTAACCTTTGTAAGCGACTTCTCTCCCTCCGATACTTCTAAAAAGAAGACCGCATTATAATCAATCCAGAAGGGGTGTCAATAAAAATTATATTTCAAATATTGCTACTTTTTGTCGAATAATTTCGCATTACCACAACGCAATGCCATGTTATATTGAGGGAAATTCAATCTTTCTGGATGCACCCACACCTCGTTGTGTCGAGTGTCGTATGTGATGGTAATAAGTACATAGGATATAATGCGTTGTCGGTATCAGGGGAACCTCTCTTGATTCTATCTGCAAACCAGACCTCGCGTTTTATCAACATTTTTGCAAGCTGACTTTTGAGTCTATTGCAACTGAGCCAGGGGGACTTTTTAAATAATATAATATGGGAATGAACCTCCTCCTATTCACGCTCATCCCACTGGCCCTTTTTTTTGCGGGAAACTTTGTTTACGCGAAACTTAGGGTGTCCCCTCAACGCCTATCTGAAAGAATCTTGATCAATCTCACGCTTGGGCTCGTTCTCCTCGCTCAATGCGTTACTCTGCTGGGTTATCTGGAACTTTTTAATCCGGCCGTATTCTGGCTGATTTTGGGACTATTCCTAATCTCTGGTATCGTCTGTATTTTTAGCCCCGCAAAGTTCGGGCAAAACCTCTCAGGCCTCAGGCCATCCCTTTTCCAGAGAAGTCCTCTGGAGCAGGTGAGTGCCCTTGCCTTACTTTTTCTGCTGACATTGAGCTTGATTCAGGTTTTGCTCCCGAATTTTGCGACCGATGCGCTCGTGTACCACCTTGCTGTGCCCAAAGCCTATCTGGCGGCGGGTAAATTTGTCCCGTTACCAGACAACGTCTATTCCTTTTTCCCATTGCCGTTTGAAATGCTGTATCTGTTCGGTCTGGGATTGGGAGGCGAAACATTGGCTCAGTTCATTTCATGGCTCAGTCTGGCGATTCTGGCCTTTGCCTTGTATGTGTATTGTCTAAACGGATCTGCGCCGCGATACGCCTTTTTCGCGAGTGCCGGGTTCGTTTCAATTCCCACTGTTTTTCAGTACGGAGCCGCCACTTACGTCGATGTCGCTTCGGCACTCTATGTTTTCATGGCCTGGTACTCCTGGGAAAAATGGCAGTCGTGCCGCAAGAATGGCTGGTTCGCGCTTCTTTGCATTTATGCGGCCTTTGCCGTTGCCATCAAACTCACCCTGTTCATTATCTTTCCACTCGTGTTCCTCGCCATTGTCATCGCAAATAAGGACACTGGAAGTTTCAGGAAAATTGCATTGCAGGTGGGATTGTTTGCCCTGACGACGCTGGCATTCTTCGCTCCCTGGTGGGCGAAAAATTTCTATTTTGCAGAAGGCAATCCTTTTGCTCCCTTTTTGATGCAATATCTGGGCGGCGAAAACGGGATCAACTGGGACCTCTTGCGCTCCTCCCTCAAAAGCCAATATTATCAAATGATGGGGATGGGAACGGGATGGCTGGATTTCCTGAAACTGCCCGTCAACCTGACCTTTTTTGCCGAACCGAACAGCACCCGTTTCGATGGTTCCATTGGTATCCTTTATTTTTTATCCATTCCGGCCTTATTGGGTCTGCGGCGAAGACAGCTTCCTCTGCTAGGGGCACTATCGCTCCTGACAATTTTCTGGTTTTACAATTTTCAGTTCATACGCTTCCTCATCCCCGCTCTGGCCCTGCTGGCCCTGTTGTTCGCGCAAGGTCTCCAGAATTTGAGTGTTAAAAGACACGGTGCAAAAATTCCGTATGTTTCACAAATCCTCCTGACGACCGTACTGGCATTGGGATTGCTCTACAATGTGTTGCAGGACCTGCAGTACTGGAGGAAAATCCAGCCCACTCCCTATTTGTTGCAGAACGAAAGCCGAGAAGAATTTCTCAGCCGGCAGATACCGCAATATTCGGCCTTCGTTGCCGTCAATGAAAACCTGGGGAAGGATGACAAGGTCCTGCTCGTTTTTATGAAAAACTACGGTTATCTGCTGGAGCGACCCTTCAAAAGCGATAGTTTTTTTGAAGCCTATACCTTGCAGAATATGTTGAAGAAAGCTCCCAGCGTCGCGGGTCTGAGCCGGGAAATGCGGAATGCAAAAATCAGCCACATCCTGTTCGACGGACGTTACGTGTTTGGCGAAGACTCCGCATTCACTCTCAATGAAAGGCAGATTCTGCAACGCTTTCTGTCAGAAAAAGCAGAGCAGGTGTACGGAAAAAACAACCATTACCTGTATCACTTTATGCTAGACTGAACCCCTTTGGAAACTTTGTAGAAAAATCAGAATACGGTGGGGTGAAAATTCCCCCACAGTCGAAATAATATAGAGGGAGATTAGATAATGCGCCGTTTGGAAGGAAAAAATAAAAACATCCTGTTCATCATACCCAAGGATTATTACGACGAAGAGCAATTCGAAAACACCTATTTCCCATTGAAAGAAGAAGGGGCCACCTGCATGATCGCCTCTTCCAAATTGAAAGAAGCCGTCGGCATGAAAACCGGACGCCAAATGCCCGACGTGCTGATCGTGGATGCGATGGAAGGCATCACCGGCGACAGTTACGTCACCAGCGGACGCGGCACCCGACAGATCAAAGGCGTGTACCACGGCGTCATCCTCATCGGCGGCAGTGGAGCCCGGCAATACCTTTGGGGAGACAAACTCGTGCGCCTGCTCATCACCGATCGCTACCGATCCGGTTTCATACTGGGGTCCTTCGGTTCCGCAACCCCAACCATCACCAACGCAGGACTGGCCGATGATATAGAAATCGCTGCCGAAGACAACAAGAAAACACGCAAAGAACTGGAAAAATCCAAAGCCGTGATTTCTAAAGAACCCTTCGTCAACGATGCGAGAATCCTGACCGCACGCGGCGGCGAAAACGCCAAAGAATTCGTAGACGCTTTCATTGAAGCAATTGCCAAAACCGCACTGAAATAATCCCATCCAGCCGAGAGGCTATGAGCATCGCCTCATAGTCTCTCCAGTACCTATACGCGATTCAAGCTGAATGACGGCATGAGATGCCGCTACCAAATACCCCAAGCAACCGTACTTTTATGGCAGGGTTCACTTGCCTGAACGATCAACCGATTTTGCCCACGGAATAAGTGGAATTAGTCTACGAAAACTTTGCGGTAGCGTCAGGAGGTGAAGACAAAAGATAGAGGTTTTTGAATACATAGAAATGTTCTATAATTGGCCATGTCGATATTGGCACTTGGGCTACCTCGGCCCTGTGGACTTTGAGAAGCAACATGTGGCTTAGGATTAGAAAAGAAACCTATGTCTGAATTGAATGGAAATATTAGACTGAGACCAACAAGAATAGGGTTTCTTGTTAAACCCTCTGACAGGAAGTCGATACGTAAGATTATGCGATTGAACTCTTGCTTATGGGGTGGCTTATACAATCCTATTATACCTGTTTTTAAAACCACCCCTAAGCGTTGGAAGGGGGATGAACATGTGAAAGGATATGATATTGCAAAGGGGTATATTCGCTTTTTTGAACCAGATGTATATGTGGAGGCCGAAGAGGGCCTTCACATAAAAGCAGGCTTGGAATCGTTTAAAACAAACACCTCATTTCGTAATCTTGTTATTTGCTTAGACGAATTTATATCAAAGGAATATAGAGGTGTATGCCAACCAGCTTTTGGTCAAGGTGTATTCGATATCCTTAAGTTTGTGTATAAAAATGAACGCCGCTTTAAGTTAAGACACGAGAATCCTGCCATAGATATTCCTGGAAATAGTGATGTGTTTTCTGAGGCATGTATTGGTGTCTACCCTGATGATGACCATGGCAGGTATATATCAGACGCATTCAAAAATGTCTACGAGCCAAAAGGTGTAAAGTCCACTTTCGAAACATGGTTGAATATTTATGCTGATGGATTAGTTACCCCGTTTAGCATTACCCAAATGTATGTTGAAAAGCAAAGATTCTGGCATCATGAACCAATTATATATGTATTTGATCCTAAAAAGCCTATTGACCTAATTGATCTATGGAATCTTAGAATCGAGTCCTCTCCTGTAATTCCTGTCCCAATAGATTGGTTTGCTGAACTTTCTGATTTTTTAATCGACTTAATCAAACGAAACTACCGCCCGTTAGAAAATAATCCTAATGGTCTTATGCATTATCTAACTATTGAGACGGCAAGGTCCATATCTGAGCCAAAAGCTCAAAGTGTGGTTTTGCCTGCTCTTGGTGAATTACCAAGTGGTTCTTGGTATTTCAAACATTGGAGGAACCCTGTATGGAATGCTCCATTTAATAATCATGGGCCACAGTATGGGCGAATGAACATAACGGCTGAAGAGCGTTGTTGTCGTTCTGCAATTAAAGTAGGGAAAAATATAACGACAGAATTTGAAACACTCTCTCCAGACTTCGCGGAGAGATACACTGGCTCTAAACATCGTTGGGCAAATGTAATAATCCCCAGAGTATATGGCGAACATGAAATTGCTACAGTATTACCTTTTAACACATTTGATTCTAAGTGGCCACGGCTGGGAATGGGTGGGGAGCGTGTGGGTATTACTCAAGAAGGCTGGGTATTTCTTCAAGAACATAAAAATTGGAATCAACCCGTATATCTAATGAGGAATGATGAAGCGTTTAAACAATGGTTAGAAAAATATGAGATTAAGGCAAACTTATCTGAACCTGGACGCATTGCCAAACAAATGCTTAATAGTTTAGGTGGTCTTTGGGGATTGAATTTATTAAATGACAAACCATCTTTGGAATTTATTAATAAGCTTGCTCATCAAACGAGAAGGCGAAGCGGAGAAGATACTCCTGATATTTTAGAAGAAGACTTCTCTGGCAGATCAGCTTCTATAAAGGAGTGGAAAGCTTTTTTGAATAGGCGTCTCGCAAATGTCTTTTTGCCAAATCTTAAACTATCCGATTATACAAAACGTAATGTAATGAAGCTTGGCCTTGAAACTAACTGTGGTCACTGTGGGGCCAAAAACTGGAATGGATTAGATGCGGTAGGTTATGTATTAGAGTGCGAGCGTTGTTTAAAAAACTATGACTTTCCTCAGACTGATTTACGGAGTAACAATGAAAACTGGAAGTATAGGGTTGTTGGTCCCTTTGCAATACCTGACTATGCAAGAGGCTCCTATGCTTCATTGCTAACAATCAAAGTATTATGTGGACTGAAAGGCTTTGATGATTCAGCCAATTTTTCCTCAGCCTTGGAACTTGTTTCAGATAAGGGAAAGTGTGAGATAGACTTTGCTATGTGGTCTGCTAGTGAAGGGAAGTTTGATTCTTGTATGGACCCACAATTGGTTATAGGTGAAGCTAAGTCGTTTGGTGTCAATACAATTAAAGCTGACGACATATCAAAGCTTAAACTGGCGGCGGAAATGTTGCCGGGTTCGGTTTTGGTTATTTCTGTTCTCAGAGAAAAGTTTTCAAATGAAGAAAAATTGCTTTTAAAAGAATTTGTGGAGTGGTCCAGAGAGTCCGAAAACAACAAACCAAAGCATAGAATAATTTTACTGACGGGTATTGAATTATTTGCATCAGGCGATATTGGCAATGCATGGAAAGAAAAAGGAGAACCTCATAGCAATTTTACTCGTTATGATTATACTCACTCATTTACAGCATTATCAGATGCCACGTTGGCAATCTATTTGGGTGTGGATAGTTACTATGGTTGGCTGGAAAAAAGAAGAAAAATTACAACAAAAGTTTCTAAAAGCAAAGTCAAACGGACGATGAAAATATAAATTGATTATTCCCTGTATTAAAGGGTCAAATCTTGAATTTTTATATTATTTTTGATAACCGATGGAGGGAAATATTTTTTTCTGGGAGTATGGAAGTGAAAAGGGGGGAGAGATATTTTTAAAGGGAAGGGCGGGATTTTCTGTTACGGCATTTGGGCTCCGCCGTTGATGTCGAGGGTCTGCCCAGTGATGGATGTTTGCGCGTCTGAGAACAGAAATGAAACGTAGTGTGCGATTTCCAGCGGGGTGGACATTTTGCCGAGCGGCACGTCTTTCATTGCGAGTTGATGGGCTTCGTCGCGGCTGATGTTCAGGGCTTGCGCGAATCCTTCCAGTCCTTCTTCGGCCATTCGGGTTTCGACCCAGCCGGGACACAGTGCGTTGACGAGTATTTTATCGCGTGCGAATTCGGCGGCTTGTGACCGCATCAAACCGAGTATTCCTGCTTTGGACGCGCAGTAGGCGGAGTAGCCGGGCACGCCGAGTCGGGCGAGGATGGATGAAAGGTACAGTACTTTTTTGTATTCGGACAGGTCGCGCTGGAGATAGGGCAGGCAGTCGCGCACGGTGTAATAGCTTCCGGTGAGGTTGGTCTGGATGATTTCATCCCATCGGTCATTGTCCCCGGCATGGTTCTCGCCGCCGATGCCGGCATTGGCGACAACGCCG
>Ga0210032_1000840_pt1 | contig 19651 bp, 18 predicted proteins | sample CryGeyCG2114_250_2_FD_185458 | JGI IMG/M metagenome (GOLD analysis project Ga0210032, IMG submission 185458) | Groundwater microbial communities from aquifer - Crystal Geyser CG13_big_fil_rev_8/21/14_2.50 (SPAdes) (version 2) | ecosystem: Environmental > Aquatic > Deep subsurface > Groundwater ... | reverse complement strand
TATGAAAAAGTTCGCCACAAAAACAGAGTTGCTCAGAAGCGATTTCAAAGAAAGAATTTTCTTATCATATTAGAAAAATACACGGAATCTATCCCCAGCATATGGATTTTAGATTTTCAAAGTTGAGATAGCAACAACCGCCAGTAAAATGCCAGCTAACATAAGCGCAGTATTTTCTCCCCCGACAATAAATAAGATTACGGCGGGAACAAACAAGATACAAATAATAAGTGCGTAAGAAATGTTGATTAGAACATACCCAAGCCCTTTCATAAGGAAATATTCCCAATTATCAAATTCCGGCATTTCGTTTTTACCCCTTACCGTGTCGCCTGCTGCTTTCACGGTATATCCCATTGCAATAATCGCCGGTATCAATAATAAAATCATACCGGGGAATACTAATAATCCCCCGATAACCCGTTTTTTAATATCCTTCAGCGGGTAGCTGAGTGTTTCCATAAAGTCCATTCTTGGTTTTTTAATTTATTTTTAATTTATTTTTAATTTATTTTTATATTTTATAAATATGTTTTACTTCTTTAAAAATCGTTTTGACCGTAATCCCATGGAATTTAATTTTTCTAAAATTTAATTTTTATTTATGGCACTTACTGGAAAAGCATTCAGATTCGGAGATGACGTTAACACGGACCTTATAATCTCAGGTAAATACAAATTCAAGACATTAGACATGAAGGAGCTTGCGAAACACGTTCTTGAGGATGCGAGACCTAACTTCTACGGCGAGATTTCAGCTGGTGACTTTGTCGTCGCCGGGAGAAACTTCGGATGCGGGAGCAGCAGGGAGCAGGCGCCTTTAGCGATAAAGTTCGCAAACATTTCAGGCGTCATTGCAGCGTCGTTTGCAAGAATATTCTACAGAAACGCAATAAACGTCGGCCTCCCGGTGATTATATGCAAAGAAGCTGGAGAGATAGCCGAAGGCGATAAGCTTTCCGTTGACCTCCAAAACGGGAAGATAGTTGACGAGACGAAAGGAATAACCCTCAACGCAAGCCCTATCCCGCCGTTCATGACGGAAATCTTAAATGACGGGGGGCTTATAGAGTACTTCAACAAAGGCAAGGGATTTGACCACGTGATGTGATTGAATTTACATTTAAATTTAATTTTTTATTACCAAATTCGTAAGAGGTTTTCGGTCTGACGAGGGATTTTCATCGCCGTAACCTAATGCAATCACTGCCATAAGCTCGTACTTGCTGTTGACGTTTAAAAATTCATTAACCTCACTTTTCCGGTTCAGTATTTCACCAAGCCAGCATGCTGCAAGCCCTAAATCTTCTGCTGTGAGGAGCATGTTCTGGATGCATGCGCCTATTGCCATCGAATCCTTTGTTCTGTCGTAGCCTGCGTCACCGTCAAGAAAAACGCAGATGCATGCGCCTGAATTCTTTATTATCCGGGAGTATTTCGTAAAATCCGCAAGCTTCTCCTTCACTGTTCTGTCTTTCAGCGCGTAAAACCTCCACGGCTGGTTGTTCAGCCCGGACGGAGCCCACCTCCCGGCTTCAAGAATTACATTAATCTTTTCATCGTCAACGGGCTTATCCTTAAATTTTCTTACGCTACGCCGGTTTTTTATCAACTCGTCAAGGTTCATTTTATGTGATGTCTTAATAAAAATTAGTTATGAGATTAATTTTAATTTCATTTCTTTTTCCACTCAACCCACTCGCTCACCGACTCATATGAAACGACGTTGTCACCGTAAGCTATCACGTAAATCCTGAATTTCTTTCCTGCCGGAGCATGAAGATTCGTTACCTGATAACTGTACCCGGCTTCCGGTGAAACCCGGAGGTATTCGCTTTCAATGCTGTCCCAGACCAATGATGCGTCCTCTGTTTGTAAAGCAGCATACACTTTAGTGTTCTGTGCATTCTCGGATCCGAGGTTTTTCAGCGAAACGTTCACGTCAACGTAAACGTCCTTTGAATCATACCTGTATTTAGCGGTGAAATCAACGTCAAGGAGAGGTCTTTTATAGACGGGAATTATCTTCGCTTCTTTATCCTTATATTCATCGGGTATTTTCCCGATATTCCAGTTCTCGCCTGTTGTCTCAAGATAACAGTATCTGCTTCCATCATACCAGTAGTAGCTTCCGGGGAAGTCCTCGCTGCATTTCACGCCAACCGCAACGTGTTCGGGTAATTCAATCAAAACGACGCCGTAGCCCATCTCCTGTAAAAGCGCTGATGCGAGAATCGAAGTATCCTCGCAGTCTCCCCCGTTGTCGTAAAACGTTTCATAGGGAAACCGCGGGTACTCGTCAAACCCCGTCGTGACGTCATCCGATGTGTAAGGCAGTGACTGTACAAACGAAACGACAAGATAAACAACCTCACTGTCACTGAACCCCGCATCCTCACCGGCTTTTTTCAAGCGGCTTACGATGTTTAAAACCAGCTCATCATCATAAGGGTCTGACGCAAACAGGTCGTAATCCCGGTGCCTGCTGCGGTTCTTGTAAAACGCGTAAGTTTCAGGAGAAAATTCCATCGTAATTGACCACTTATATTTCCCGTAATTCCAGCTGAAATCCCGCCTGAAAGCATCAGCTGGAACGTTCCCGGAAGGCGGCTGCACGGGCTTAATCTCCCCCGGCTCATTATAGATAGTCTCGGGCAAGGTCACGATTTCAGTCGGAGTATTATTCTCACTTCCCGCAGCACCCGTCTCATTACCGCTGCCCGAACCGCTGGAATCAACGTCCTTAAACGATTCCCTCCCGCTGTCAATGCACCCGGGCGTCACGAAAAATAATAAAAAAATTACCGCCGCCAATAGAACAAGTTTGAAGTCCATCATGGAATGATTAATTTAAAATTAAATGACGGTTAAATTTAAGAAATAACCTGACACCTGAAATCCCCCACATACTGAATTAATGAAATATTAATTTACGCAAAGCAGCACAAAATCACCTTGCTGTTCCGAAAATTTTTAATAAAATTGAGTTGTACCCAATTTGGGTACGATTGAATATCCTCGTTAAAGAAAGCAAGGAATTTGTCACGCAGCGAGTGACTATTTGGAAATGTTAGATTATACTTTTTAATATCACTAAAATTTCCCCCATATTAGTTTATCACCTGCTTTTCCTTCCTTCTCCTGTTCTATACCTGATTATTAAACGTATTTCTTTTTTAATTTATTTATGTATGTATAACAGACTTGTTGCGAATTAAAATCAATCATTGATTTGATTCTTTGATTGTTATAAATTGTGATTTTATTTAAAAATTCTTAATGTTTTGCTTCTTATTTATTTACTTTTAAACGATATATATAATATATATCGGTAAAAATGGATAAAAAACAAAAAAACAATATGGAATACCTTGAAAAAAGGCATGAGGAACTCAAGAGCAAAACCTACGCTCTTGAGGATTTGGCATTTGGCACAATCCAATGGAGGTGGAATGTGTGCGGCAACCCAAAATGCAAATGCAAGAAAGGTGAGAAACACGGGCCTCAACCATACCTTGCATTTTCAAGTAAAAAAGAAAAGAAGATGATGTCAATATATCTTCCAAAAGATGAAGTTTCCGAAATAGAGAAACGACTTGAGAACTTCCAAAATCTCAGAGATGAACTGGAAGAATTACTTGTATTAGAGTTAAGGGAGAGGCAAAAGAAAGGAAAATGATTGTAGAAGAAATATTAAAAAAAGACGATGACCGACTGATGAAATCGTGGACTGGAGTGACTATTGATGAGTTTAAAAAATCAGTGAAAGATATTGAAAAAACAATAGAAGAAGAAAAACAACGGCAATACGAGGAGGGGTTAAAAAATGGCACGCGAAAAAGAAAACCTAATGGCGGCAGGAAAGGAAAGCTGAAAACAGTATCTGAACAACTATTCCTTGTTCTGGTTTATCTTAAAAATTATCCGATATTTGATGTTTTGGCTTCCATATTTAATATGAATAGATCCAATGCCTGCCGTAACATCCATAAACTCATACCCCTACTTGAAATCGCCCTTGAAAATGCCGCAGTCATGCCCCTGAGAAAAATCAGGAATATGGGTGAACTTTTTGAAACCTTCCATGAGATTAGCGATTTCTTCATAGATGGTACTGAAAGACCGGTTCAGAGATCTAAAAACAATGATGAACAGAAGGAAGATTATTCGGGAAAGAAAAAGAAACATACCAAAAAGAACACAATCATTGCAAAAGAGAATAAAGAAATCCTTTGTCTTGGCATAACTGTGGGCGGCAGCATACATGATTACAAGCTCTTTAAAGAAGAATCCCCGCCTAATAAAGGATTACCTGAGCCCACACCCGCAATACTCTCAACACTAAATGATCCGAGGATTTGGGTGGATTTAGGATATTTTGGCATGGAAAACGATTACCCGGAGTTAACGGAAATCCTGAAATAACATAAAATCGTATTCTTTAAAGCTTTTTTTGTGTATTTTTATGATTTTTGTTAAATAGATAATTATTTACTTGTATCTCGTTTTTATATTTTATTTATTAACTTGAAAGTCCATATATTTAATTAAGATAAGATATGCACTTTATAAAAGATTGAAAAATGGACATCAAAGATATCAAGATTGAATTTGAGGGTGACGGACTTACCAAGTATGGGCTTTTCGCTTTGCTTGCATGGTTTTTGAAGGATATTATAGAACTTGAAAAAAGATGTAGAATCGTTACCGTTAAAAGAAAAAGAAATCGCGATAAAGAGAAAAATATAAAGAGACGCGAATCTGCTTTTCCAGCACAAAAAATGTGTGTTGGAATTGTTGCATCTATCCTTCTTGGAATAAAGAGGTTTGAGCGAATAAATAACCTACTGCATGACGAAGTTCGTGTTGCAAATTTAGTTGGACTGGAACGATTTTTTGACTGCACCACAGCGAGAAACTTTATCAATAGTTTTCAGTCGTGGCATCTTGCGCAGTTAGATCAGGTAAACACTGATCTTTTGAGAGACTTCGGAGAATCTTTTAAACAGGATTTTCCGGTGCTGGACATTGATATGACAACACATTCTTTGGAAAGTAAAAAACGAGAAGGAGCAGTTCCGGGGTATAACAAGAAAAACAAGGGCAAACCCTGTTATCAATGGTCAGTTGGCTTTATTCGGGATGAAATTGTAAGTCAGATACTTTCAAAGGGCAACACTCATTGCTCTACTAAATTCAAAGAGATAGTTGAGGATGTGAAAAAGAAGTTGGGTGGAAAAAACATTATTATTCGTGCAGATGGAGGTTACTTATCTGGAGAAATGCTGGATTACGTTGTTGAAGAAGATTTGCAGGTAGTTGTTGTATCGAAATTCGATTACATTACCGCACAAAAAGAAAATGAAATTGACTGGTCAACATGGTTTGAATATGATGAAAACACCAGATTGCTCGATGCTGGTGAAGCGAATGTTGTTTCAAAATGTAAGCATAAGTTTAGAGTTATATTAGTGGAGAAAAAGCAGGAGAAAATAAAAATAAAAAGAAGCAAAAAGTATATTTACTATGCCATAGTAGCAAGACTAAACAATCCTTCTGATTCATCTGCAATATACGAACTCTATCATCAAAGACAAACAATTGAGAACTTTTTCAAGGAATCAAAAAACCCATTCAATTCCAGCAAGATGCCTTCCCAGAAATTCAGAGCAAATGAAGCCTATTTGCACTTGATTACTATCGCATACAATTGCTTTGGCATTTTTAAAAAAACCATTTGCCAGAAGAGTGGAAGAGAGAATCTCTTAGTACAGTTAAGGATCAGTTAATCAAACATGGTGCAGAAATAACGGTTACTAAGGACAATATATGGACTATCAAACTTAATAAAAAATACAAGTTTAAGTCTCAAGCAATGCAAATATTGAACAGTATTAGACTAAAAGTTACCCTGAATAGATACACACAAATCGTATTAATGAAAGGAAATATTTAAAGTTTAACTTAATTCGGGATTTCCGTTAAATACCTCAGATGGCTTGTGAGAGAGGGATTTCTTTTTATTGCAATGACCCGGGCAGGCAGTATCGGTCGTTTTATTAAAATTTTAGATGAGATGAAATTGAAGAAAGAGGATTTGGATTTAATATACACAAAGAAGATATCAAATAATCAGGAAACAAAGATATACGGAAAACTTATGGCAGCAGAGGTCTATGGGAAAACAGCACAGGTTTTGGTTTGTTACAATCCTGATGTTGAAAAACAAAAGAATAAAACGCTTGATGGAAAAATAAAAACTGTAATGGAAAAAGTTGAAAAATTAAATAAACAGGATGGCGAACTGGATAATAAGTTATTAGCTGTTAACATATTATTAGGCGAACGTAACCTAAAGCAGGCATTCACTGTTATTAAAAAAGAAGAAGAAAACACGCTTGAATTGAAGAGGAACAGAGTGTGCCTGTTCAACTGGGATGATGTTCCCGGAAAAGGCAGAAATCAATTTCTAAAATTTATTGAAAATGACTTGAAAATATCCTATGGGAAATATGGAAAAATCGAAAAAACAGATGATGGAGATACAATAAAGTTCGTAAATAAGGAAAATTCGATTACGTTTAAACTTAACAAGCCGGAAAATAAGGTGGTCGCAAAAACTAATGACGGGAAGACTTATGAATACCTTATAGAGACAGAAAAAAGTAAACTGAGAGTGTGCGGCGAATACAGGATAGATGCCCAACGTAAGAACTTCGGTTTCTTTGCGGTGTTTACACAGAATAAGGATTTGAAGCCGACAGATATAATCACAATCTATAAAAGCAGAGACATAGTAGAAAAAGGATTTGAGGTGCTGAACGCTGACATGAACATCTGCCCAATAAACCACAGCAAAGACCAGCGTATTGAAACACACATAATATTTAAAATCTACGGTTATTTTTTTGTTTCTCTGCTGCGAGCCGCACTAAAAGATAAGAAAATTAGTTACTCGTTTAGTGAACTGCTCTATACAATAAAGTCCGGAAATGCTGCGGTCGGATACTACCACCACGAAATATTAAAAGATAAACGATTATATGTAAAACGCCCGACACTAAATGCTGAACTCCTAAAAATATTCAAAATCCTAAAAATAAAGATACCAAAGCACGATATAAAACTTGAACCTTACAACTACACGTCAAAATAAGTGAAAAATCCGTGATTTAAACCGCTATACGAGCAAGATACATAATGTCTGGTTTTTTGAAGACACACATTAAACCAAGTAACGAGAGTTAATTTCCACAAGTTCAAAGTTGAGATTCAGGGGGAGTATCTCGTCTATCTTGCTGTCCCAGCGGTAAAGAACTGACATGGAAAATTCAGACTCCTTAAATGTCTCCGGAATCTCAACCTCTGCAATTTCATAGGTTCTTCGCCCACCCGTTCTTCTGTCTCTTCTCTGGACAACCACGAGATGCAGTGCTTCGAGCTCAAGCGGCGGAATGGAAAACGGTGCATCAATAAGCCTCCTGTAAACCTGGTAAGAATTATCGGCATGTATCGTGCCGTATGCCGAATGCCCTGTGTGCATCGCCTCAAACAAGACCTCAGCCTCCTTGGGTCTTCTGACTTCACCGACGATAATACGGTCAGGTCTCATTCTCAGGCTTGTTACCATTAAATCCAGAAGGCTTACCTCTCCCTTCCCGCCAACTGCTTTTCTTTCCAGCAGCGGAACCCAGTTCCACTTGTAGTACTTGGGAAGCGTCAGCTCCTCAATTTCTTCTATTGTTACAATATGCTGGTTTACCGGTAGAAACTGGCACATTGCGTTTAAAAAAGAAGTTTTACCGCTTGCTGTTCCTCCGGCTATGAGAATGTTCAGCTCGTATTGAATGCAAAGCCATAAAAATGCAGCGATATCCTTGTTCAGGGTTTTGCACTCCAGCAGATTGATGATTGTCCATGGATTTTTCTTGAATTTTCTTATTGTAACCGTATTCCCCTGCGCTGATATCGGGAACAGGATCGCGTTTACTCTCTCACCGGATTGCAGGTAAGCGTCAAGGATCGGGTCAAGAACGTTTATCGTTCTGCTGATTTTTCTTCCTATTCTTTCAGCAATATTAAAGATGTACTTTTCTTTCTTGATCCACACATTTGTTTTAATCCACATGTATTTCCTGTGGTAAACGATCACGGGATTTGTAACGCCCTGAAAAACTACCTCCTCTAAATTCTCATCATCTATCATGAAATCAATTATTCCGAATCCGATCAACTTGCGAACCCGTGTATGTGACAGAATATTTTTTTATTCAAGTCTTCCTTGGGTATGGTTCTTTCAATTATCTCTCCAACTTTCATTATTAATTGTTTTCGTGCAGTGTCTGACATCCTGATACTAACCGCCTCCTCCTCTTGTACTATATTTAACAGCCCGGGAATCTGCTTTGTAACGTACTCAAAAAACCACTGCGTGCCTTCACCTATATCAGCCGGAAAGATCGTGTAAACGGGTCCTGCTTCACCCTTTGAGCTGAGTATTTTAACGTCAACCCGGGAGTCGTCAAGGGTTATGGTATATTCATCCAGTATTTTTTCGTTTTCATTTATGCTTACGTCCACTCTCAAAGACTCTTCTAAATGGGGATTTAATAATATCGCCCTGTCTCTTCCGAAAAGCGATTTCGAGTATAATATTTCAACAACGCCCATCTCAGTAAGCACATTTAAGTATCTTTCAGCATCCTCTTTTTCAATCTCGTGCTTTTTTTTCATGAACCTGATTAAGTCATGAACGTACAGTTCTTTTTTATCCTTTATTCTCTCAAACATGAAATCAAAACCGGTTGTAATCATATAAACACCTCTGTTCTTAATTAAAATTTAATTAAATTAAAATTTTTGTTCCATTAAAAGTTCATGGTAATTTTGTTTTAATTTTGTTTCGACAGGATTGGCGTTAAAACAATCCCGTCCTCGGTTATAAGCATGGCATTCTTGACTCTTGAGTGTTTTGCCCCTCTCATCTTGATTATCTGCAGCGTTCTTTCAAGATTGTTTTTGGACTCGTAGTCGCTTAAATATATTATGCCGTCAACCATGAACTCCTCGATGCCTGAAATGGAGTACCGGTGCTGGTACGGCAGAATCTCGGATATGAAGAGTGTGGTGCATTCCATGTGGCTCAGGCTCGACAAAAGCTCGAAAACGAATGCCCGCATGTCAGTCTGATTATCGAATTTCTCATATATCGCCGTTAAGGAGTCTATCACCAGCCTTTTTGCGTTGCTCTCTTTGACGATGTCCATTATCATGCTTGCAAAACTATGCCCGAGCATCTTTGTTCGCTCCCGGGTCCTGTGAAAAAGGATTTTTTTAGTTTTTCGGTGCTTTGTATGTCAAGAATCCGAATCTTCCCGCTGTCTAAGTATTCCTTTTTATAGAACCTGAATGTTTCAATGTTCTCAATTAGTTTTTCCTTCACCGCGGTTAAGTCTAAATAAACACCGTTCTCATTAAACTTTTCAACTCCCCGGAATAAGAATTCATGGCACATGATAGTCTTCCCGGTTCCCGGACCTCCTGCAACAAGCACACCTGTTTTTATCGGTATTCCCCCGCCAAGCAGCCGGTCAAGTTCCTTGATTCCGGTCTCGCATAACTTTTTTCCATTCATCGCTTTTATTATTATTATTATTATTATTATTATGACATTTGAATTTAGAAATAAATTTTTACCCCTCCTGCAGGCACATTAATCATTTGCGATTTAATGTATATTAGATTATATATAAATTAAAATATTACCTTGAATGTTTTAATTGCTTTCGTCAACTATATTTTGGATTTTATAAAGGAAAAATTTGTTGATGCTTGTAATTTCATAAATTTCATTAATTGTCATCCCTGACTTTAACGCGTCAACAATGTAGTAAAGCCTTTCATCCGTCGGGAATTTTAATTTATTTTTAATTTTTTCAATATCACAGCAGCCCATACCGACAAGACCCGGTTTCCCGACGTCAAGAGACCGGACTGCCTTTTGAAGCGCTTCCTCAATTGTCCTGCCGATTGCCATAACTTCCCCTGTGGATTTCATCTGAACACCAATAACAGGGTCAGCGTCTCGGAATTTATCAAAAGGCCACCGCGGAATCTTAACGACGACATAATCAAGCGCAGGCTCAAAAGACGCAAATGTATTTTTTGTTATCGCATTAGGTATCTCATCAAGCGTTTTTCCAAGAGCAATCTTTGCAGCAACCCTTGCAATCGGATATCCGGTTGCCTTTGACGCGAGCGCCGAAGACCTTGAAACCCTCGGATTAACTTCGATAACGATATACTCGGCAGTTTTGGGGTGCACGGCAAACTGGATATTGCACCCGCCTTCAATGCCAAGCGCCCGGATGATCTTAAGCGATGCGGTCCTCAGCCGCTGGTGGTCGGAGTCGCTTAATGTTTGAGCGGGAGCAACAACAATGCTTTCACCCGTGTGAATCCCCATCGGGTCAATGTTTTCCATGTTGCAGATAGTGATGCAGTTATTCTTTGAGTCTCTCATAACCTCGTATTCAAATTCATACCATCCGAGAACGCACTGCTCAACCAAAACCTGGTGGATCATGCTCAGCTGCAGACCGTGCGATGCAATAATCTTCAGCTCATCAACGTTATGCGCAATCCCTCCCCCGCTGCCGCCAAGCGTGTAAGCGGCTCTTACAATGACGGGGTAATTAATTTTTTCAGCAAAGAGAATGGCGTCATTAACCGTATTAACCGCGCAGCTTACGGGAATCGGCTCCCCTAAACTGCGTATGAGCTTTGCGAAAAGGTCCCTGTCTTCAGCCGTTTTTATGGTCTGAATCGGCGTTCCAAGAACCCGGACGTTGTATTTTTCAAAAACGCCGAGACCGGCAACCTCAGCAGCGAGATTAAGCCCGGTTTGTCCGCCCATCGTCGGCAGAACACCGTCAGGTCTTTCCCGCTCAATAATTTTAGCTATTATCTCCGGGGTCAAAGGCTCGATGTAAACGACGTCCGCAATATCGGAGTCCGTCATTATTGTTGCGGGATTCGAGTTCACAAGCACGGTTTTAATCCCCTCCTCACGAAGCGAGAGGCATGCCTGACTTCCGCTGTAATCAAATTCCGCCGCCTGCCCGATTTGTATCGGGCCTGAGCCTATGATAAGAACTTTATTTAATTCGTGCATAAATTTAATTAGAATTAGGACTTAAATATTTACCTGAAAACAAATAAAACCGATACAAAACCACAACAAAAAAAAAGCTACATCCACGTTGATACGGCAACAATTATTATGCCTAACCCCGTGATGCCTATGGTTGAAAATGTGTATAATAGCATATCAAACGCCGGGATCCCGATGTAAATTCCTGAAAACAAAGATATCAGCAGAAATATGGTGGAAAAAATACCGACACCGGATCCGATTCCTATCAGTATGCATGCTGCCAGTTTTTGTTTTATATAAATAAAAACACTTCCCAGAAATACGGATGCGATCCCCAGCGAGGATAAGAAAAACAACCCGTTTATGAATGGATCTAACATCGGCACATGCTCTTCTGCAGCAACCCAAACGCTCCCGGGAACATAGTTGATAAGGCTATTTGTTTTGTAAGATCCTATCAAAAGTAAAATCCCACCGATAATGCACGTAACGGCAGCTCGTGTATTATGCTTTCCAGACCTTCCGGCCATAATCGTTTATACGCCTCTTACCTGAAGCAGGTCCTTATCTTCAATGTCTCTTATGTCAATGCCTTTCATGGGCTCTCCGAGTCCTTTTGAAATCTCAGCAAGCTTTTTAGGGTCATTATAGTGGAGCGTTGCTTCAACAATCGCTTTCGCTCGCTCAAGCGGATCCGTTGACTTGAAAATTCCGGACCCGACAAAATTCCCGTCAGCTCCAAGCTGCATCATAATTGCCGCATCAGCAGGCGTTGCAATGCCTCCGGCAGCAAAATTCACGACAGGAAGCCTGCCAAGTTTTTTCACTTCCCGGACAAGATCAATATGCGCCTGAAGGTTCTTTGCTTCAGTAAAAAGTTCGTCATCATCCATGCTCTGTATCTTTCTAATTTCACTCATGATCAGCCGCATGTGCCTCACCGCCTCAACAACGTTGCCCGTTCCTGCTTCACCCTTCGTCCTTATCATGGCAGCACCCTCGCTTATCCTGCGAAGCGCTTCGCCAAGATTTCTTGCACCGCAAACGAACGGGATATTGAATTTTAATTTATTTACATGGTTTTCCTCATCGGCAGGCGTTAAAACTTCGGACTCGTCAATCATGTCAACTCCCAATGCTTCAAGAATCTGCGCCTCGACGAAATGACCTATGCGCACTTTAGCCATGACGGGAATTGTAACTGCATCCATTATCTCCTGTATCTTCGCAGGATCAGCCATTCTCGCAACTCCACCCGCAATCCTTATGTCCGCCGGAACTCTCTCAAGCGCCATAACTGCTACGGCTCCTGATTCCTCTGCGATTCTTGCTTGCTCTGCGTTTGTAACGTCCATTACAACGCCGCCCTTAACCATGCTTGCAAATCCCTTCTTTAATTTTTCAGTTCCTGTTTTTACTGTCATTTGAATTTTATTTATTTTTAATTTTTAATTTGAGATATATAATCAGGTAATTTAATTCAATTTACCCTCCGCAAGAAGCATCTGCTCCGCTCCCTGTTCCGCTAAAGCCAAAACCCGGAGCAGGCTGAGCAGCGCTTAAAGTCTTACCGCACTCGTCAGGCTTTTTATTGAACGCGCAGCATATTGCTTTCTTCAGGGATTCCGAATCACGGCCCGATGAAATCATTTTTCCATTTATAACAAGCCCGGGAGAGCCTTGTATGCCATATTTCTTTGCCATTTCTTCATTTACCTGGTACCGGGGATATTGTGAGCCTGCTGCCATATCTGACGATATGTTGAATTCCGAGTCTGCGGAGGCAATACATGCCTGAAGCCGGGTTTTGTCAATTCCCGCCTTATCCTGACAGCCTGCGGAATCTGCTTTATCAAGGAAGCACGTAAGATACTGCCAGTACTTATCTTTCTGCTCTTTTTGTATGCAGTACTGGGCTGTGTTTTCATCACCTTCTTTTTGTCCGTGCATCAGGTAATGCACGAAATTTATGTTTATGTCAGCCTTGCTTCCCAATAATTGCTGGACAGGGATTATCCCTTTTTCAATCTGAGTTCCGTAGGGGCAGTATGACATGACAAATACGTTAACTACGGGCTTGTCGCTCTTTGTAATGCCCATTGAATCGCACTCATCCATTATTTTAACTAACGTGATTTCAAAGTTAAGTGTTTTTCCTGCTAATGGGGAGTTTGTATCCACCGAAATGGTTGTATCATTAACGCCGATTACCGTAAACACACCGGATTGCGTGTTTATTTTTGCACCAACGGCAGGATTGTGCGTAAGTATCAAACTTGTTTCATTAAAGGTTACCGTAGTTACCTCACCAAATCCTGCATTGATTACGGTATTAGAGACGGGCTCATGCCTGACGTTTACTGTCGTACTGTTGATCCCGACAACTTTTATCGGCCACGGAAGCTGCTGTACTGAGTAAGTTTCGTTAAGGACCGGGTCCTTTCCGGTTACCTGCTTAAAAGTATCTACCGGCAGAGGTATAACTCGCGAGTCTATCTTTATTCTCGGAATTCTCTGTATTTTATTTGGATCATAATTGCCATATGCTTTCTCAGGGGAGAGTTTAACATTTTTTGTTTCGCCGACTTTCATTCCGGCAACGGCTGCATCAAACCCCGGTATCATCTGTCCTGCGCCGACGGTAAATTTCAGCGGGCTTCCGGGTTCTGATTGGTCAAAGATTGTGCCGTCTTCAAACTTGCCCACATAGTTAACTTCAACCGTAGCGCCGGGCATTACAATATCTGACGTTTCAGCAGGCGTTTCTTTTGGATTTTCGTTTACCTGCCCGGTCGGCGGAGTTCCGGACGGCGTTTCATTCGTGGGGGTCGGGGTTGTAGTTTCATTTCCGGGAGTTTTCGGACCAACGCACCCGCTCATGGACAGTATAATCATTCCTGCTGCAATAATTCCTATTACAATAATTAAATTCAAATTTTTTCTGTTAAAATTTTTTATATTTTCCATTTTATTAAAATTAGTGTTATTAATGTTTATATTTACGAATTAAATTTAAAAATAAAAAATAAAAAACTATTATACACTTTCACTACTCTTAATCATTTGTTCGATTAATTCCCTGAACTCTTTTTCCTCGGACGCAAGGTCGTTTTGAGGCTCATACCCTGTTCCGAGACGGTAATACTTGCACCCGAAAACAAACGTTGGAACGCCGCCTCCGGGACTAAATTTCTTAAAAAAAGTCCTGTCTGAATCGGGAACGGATGCCTCAACCTCAGGCGTCAGAGTGTTGTCGCCCGTGTCAAGCTCCCAGTGGTAGGCATCAATCCTGCCGCCTGCAGCGTACTCTTTTGCGACTTTATCAAAAGTTTCCTTAACCCAAATGCAGTGAGGGCAGCCGGTTGTTGAGAACATATAAACAACGGGTTTTTTACCGTCCGCACAAATCGGAGCGGCGGGGCTATCTGACTCAAACGTAGCAAACCCTTCTTGAGGGGATAAATCGGGAATATACCTGACGTTAGTTTTCTTTATGTTCACGATAGTTATATCAAAAACAAGCGTCTCTCCGGATAAAGAATGCCCTATTTCCATTTCATTTTCACTGACCTTAAATACTTTTAACTGGGGCGCGTATTCAGTGTTTGGCGCCGGATCATGCCTGATCGTTATGGTTACCTCCTGATACTTAACGGTTTTATTGCTTTCTAACAGTGAATCAATCGCTGACTTAAACGTTTCATACGGATAAGCTCCTGCTATCTTAATGTTGCAGTTAAGAACAAAGCCGGGCGTTCCGGATATTCCATATTTCCCTGCCTCGGAAGAGTCTGCTTTGACTTTATCCTGCTTTTCTCCGTTGTCTAAGCATGAATTAAATTTTTCTTTATTTAAACCAAGTTCAACAGCATACTGATTTAAGTTATTTACCGAAAGAGCTCCCTGATTTGCAAATAATTTATCGTGATATTCCCAGAATTTCCCCTGATCGCGCGCACATTCGCTTGCCTCTGCTGCCTTTTGTGCGTACTCATGGAAAGGTAATGGCATCTGCTTAAAAGTAATTTCAACCTTATTTCCGTAAGTTTCTTTTATTTTATTTATTGTAGGTACGGCTCTTGAACAGTAAGGACATTGAAAATCACTGAACTCAAGAATGGTTACTTTTCCGGGATTGCTGCACGCGCCGATGCCCGGGAGAATTTCAACACCCTCGGTATTCTTTAACAAATCATCTGAAACTATTTCTCGCGTTATGTTATCTATTTTTATCACAGTCATCGGCCAGTAGATTTCCTGAACATTAAGTATCATATTCAAAACAGGCTCTTTACCCACAGCCTGAACAAACTGGTCATACGTCAGGTTCTGTGTTCGTGGCATACTTTCAGGCATTCCATACGCGTTCCCGGGGAGTATCTTAACGTTCTTTTTCTCACCCGCTTTCATCCCGACAACGGCTTCATCAAACCCTTTTATCATATTGCCTGCCCCGACGGTGAACTTTAAAGGCTCTCCTTTGGATTCATCAAAAACCGTGCCGTTTTCAAATCTACCGACGTAATTTACTTCAATATTATCGCCTATTTCAACGACTTCAGCGGGTGGATTTTGAATTCCGCCGGTGCTTTCGTTTCCTGCGGGTATGGTTCCGTTCGTTACGTTTTGATTTCCGTCAACCTTAGGCCTAGTACACCCGCTCATGAATAATGTAATAATCAACAGCACGGTAATCCACGCAATGAGAATTAAATTCAAATTCCTCCCCGATAATTTTATATTTTGCATTTTATTAAAATTAGTGTTATTAAGGTTATATTTACGAATTAAATTTAATTTAAATTATAAAGGCGAAACATGGAGTACATAACCCATCCGGTGATAAAACCCGATACCGTGAAGCTGAGAGCATACCAGGAGTCAATCATAGCCCGGGCGATAGAAGGTAATACGCTCGTTGTCCTGCCGACCGGTCTTGGTAAAACGATGATTGCCGCGATGATTGCTGCGCACAGGCTGCATTTGTTTCCCGGGTCAAAGGTTCTTTTTTTAGCTCCCACGCGCCCGCTTGTCGTACAGCACAGGGAGACGTTCGGAAACATTCTTGCGGTTGAAAATATGGGGGTTCTCACCGGGAAGGATTCGCATGATAAAAGAGATGAAGCGTACAAAAATAATGCTATAATTTTCGCAACGCCCCAGACGATTGAAAACGACGTTATGCGCGGGCTTTCGCTAAAGAATTTTTCATTAATTATTTTCGATGAGGCGCATCGTGCAGTGGGCAACTACGCGTACCCGTACATTGCGGGAGAATACGTAAAGCAGGCTGATAACAGGCTTATCATCGGCTTAACGGCGTCTCCCGGAAGCGATAAAGAGAAAATTCAGGAGGTTTCCGACAGCCTGTTCATACAGCAGGTTGAAGCGAAAAGCGAGGAGGATTTTGACGTGAAACCGTACATCCAGTCCGTGGATATGAAATGGGTGCACGTTGAGCTTCCCGGGAAGTTTGATGAGATTCGTAAAATCATAAAGGAAATCCTGAAAGACGAGTTAAGCGCGCTCAAGGATATGAATTACATACAGAGCGCAAGCGCTGACGCGGTAAACAAGGGCGAACTCCTTAAGGTGCAGGGGTTGATACAAAAGGAAATTTCACAGGGGCTGTCTTCGTTTCCCGCAGCGTCCATTGTCGCGTCAGCAATAAAGGTCATTCATGCACTGGAGCTTATCGAGACACAGGGTATTTCAGCAATCTCAAATTATCTTGAGCGATTACAAAAACAGAAGTCTAAAGCCGTCAGGAATTTAATGCTTGATAAAAGAATGCACACGGTAATTCGCGCAGTCAAAGAATTAAAGGATGCTGGAATCGAACACCCTAAGGTTGATAAAGTCGTTGAAATCGTGAAAAAACACCGGGAGAAAAACAAAAAAATCAAAATTCTGATTTTCACCCAGTACCGGGATTCGGTTGACAAAATAATTGAGAAATTAAACGAAGCGGACGTCTTAGCCCACGAGTTCATCGGGCAGGCGGCGCGGGATGATAAGTCCGGGATATTTCAATTTTAGGTTCTACTTGCAAGTAGCAAAGCCGGTGACTTTAACCTAAGGACAATATTTGAATTACCGCGATTGCTTTTGATTCTGATACTTGAGTTTCAAAGATATTAGATTTCTAACATAATAAATTTTATTTATCCCATTTACTGATGTTGGTTTTTGTTATCTCATTTTTTGTATTTTGTTGCCATGTCAAAATTTTAAATAAAATCGGTGTGCTTTAATACTTTAAATAATAAATGTTGCCATGTCATTTAATTTATTTAATATCTAATACAATAACATGGAACTAACAACTAATGAAATAATGGCAATAAAACCCTACATTGAAATCATTAGAAAAAAGGGTAGAGTGCCTCAATATATTCTTGTAAGAAAAAAACGGGTAAATGGAAGCGTAAAAAGAGTGTGGAGTAAGTATCTGGGCACAGCAGAAACAATCGAGAAATTCTATAAAAAGTGTGAAGAATGCACTGATATTAAACTCAAAAGTTTTGAGTATGGAAGAACGGCAGCACTAATGAAAATAGCAGAAGAACTAAATTTTGTTGAGATCGTAAATAAACACACAACCAAAAAGAAGATTGAAGGGCTAACCGTTGGTGAATACATGCTATTGATCATCCTTAGCAGAGCCGATGAACCCGTAAGTAAAAACGGAATCTCCGACTGGTTTGACGATTCTTTTCTCGATTTAATGTGGGTATTTTCGCACAAACTGAACACTCAAAATTTTACGAACCACATGGATTATCTCACAGATGAAGTAATGCGAAAAATCGGGGATGACCTGGGAAAAAGACTTGTTGAGCTTGGTGTGGCGCCAACAAAGTTATATATTGATATGAGCAATATCTTCACATACATGGAAAATGGGGGAACGTATCTGTTTAACTGGAATAATATTCCCGGAAACGACAGCAAACGACTCATAAACCACCTTTTGGATAATCTAAAAATAGATTGGGTAAAAAACGCAACAATCAATAAAAACAATGATGGTAAAATAATAACCGTTACGGAAGGGAAAAACTCAGTTGAACTAAAACTTAACGAGAAAGAAAATAAAGTAGTCTTAAAAATCAGTGACGGTAAAACATATGAATATATCTTAAAAGAGAAGAAGGGCAAGCTAAAGGTATACGGCGGGGAGATGCCTAAAAAAGGTAGGGGTAAAGAGAAACGATACGATAAAAATATAATCGGCATAGGAATAGCAACAAGTGATGAAAACATTCCAATACTTCACGAGTCATATCCCGGAAACAAGCACGATTCACAAATATTTGCCGGGATTTTTATGAAAATTGTTGATCGATTAAATAAAATCAATGTGCCCTGCAAAGGGATTGTTGTAATATGGGATAAGGGCTGCAATTCTAAAGAAAATATTGAAATGGTAAAGAACTCTGAAATGAATATCGTTGGTGCTCTAAGAAAAGATCAGGTTCCTGAATTATACGAGGTTTCATTGGACAAGTATGATTATCTTTACACCAACAAAAATAAGTATGGAGTGAAAGGTTACCGGACAAAAAAGACGCTATTCGGACAGGAATTTACCATTGTCATGAGCTATAACGAGGGAAGTTATAAAAAACAAAGCAGGACTTACGAAAAGAATAAGGCAGGAATAATTGAAAAACTTGAAAAAATAAAACAATCAGTTGAAAGAGTTGGCAAGGGGAAGAAAAAGAGCATAAAGAACGCTTTAATTAATGCTTCAAAAGCCGTGAGAAATTATAAAAGTGCATTCAAGTATGACGGTTATGTAAAAGATAACAAGCAGGTATTTGAACACAGCATTGATGCTGACGGCGAGAAAAAGCTGCGAGCTACTTTCGGTAAAAACCCAATATTCACTGATAAGCCTGAATTGGATTCGGAAAAAATTGTTAAAACATACAACCAAAAAGATTTGGTAGAGAAGGATTTTAAGTGGTTGAAAAATACACGATTGATTGTTATCAAACCAATATTTTGCAGAGATGATGGCCACATTAAAGTTCATATATTCCTCTGTGTTACCGGATTAGTGTTTTACCGATACTTAATGTGGAAATTGAAAAAACAGAATGAAACACTATCTGAAACGAAAGTTATTGAGGAATTAGAGAAAATAAGAGTCACCTTAGTGAAAAAAGAGGATGGAACCCCAAAACTTAAATTTGAGGAGATGGACTTGGATCAAATGAGATTGTTCTCAACTCTTGATCTTGAGAGTGTTTTGAAAGAGGTAAACTTTTAATAATTTTGAAGTTTAATTAAATAATTGACATGGCAACATAAAACGATATGCTGAAATGTCCTTTTTAGACATCTTTGAAACTCAAGTTAATGTATCATTGAAAGTAACATTAACAGAAGTGCTTCCTGTGTTTGTTACATTTATAATCCATTCTATTGTTTTTCCGTAATCCGCAGTGCCTGAAACATTATTTGTTTTGCTCACAGATATGTTTGTTG
>Ga0210032_1000835_pt1 | contig 19756 bp, 12 predicted proteins | sample CryGeyCG2114_250_2_FD_185458 | JGI IMG/M metagenome (GOLD analysis project Ga0210032, IMG submission 185458) | Groundwater microbial communities from aquifer - Crystal Geyser CG13_big_fil_rev_8/21/14_2.50 (SPAdes) (version 2) | ecosystem: Environmental > Aquatic > Deep subsurface > Groundwater ... | reverse complement strand
AACCTCAAACTTTCTGTTAACAAAAGCATTGATGCCAGCGCTTAAAAACGCCCCAAAAGCATCTATTGTTTTCACATCTTCAGGCGTAGGCAGAAAAGGAAAAGCTTATTGGGGTCCTTATGCAGTCTCAAAATTTGCCATAGAAGGCCTGATGCAAACGCTTGCAGATGAGTTAGAAACCAATACCAAAATCCGTGTAAATAGCTTAAATCCTGGCGCTACCTTAACAAAAATGAGAAGAACAGCCTTTCCTGGCGAGAAACCCGAAACCTTACCTACTCCAGAACAATTAGTACCCGCATATATTTATCTCATGTCAGAACAAAGCCAAGGTGTGCACGGACAGGCATTAAATGCCAGAGATCTCATCTAAAATACCCTAGATGTAGTAGGGGTAGAAAATTATTCACTTAGCTAACATTTTCTACTGTCTATTTTCCAACCCAATCCTGCCGATTTAAGGTGGCAAATCTTTGCCACCTATCTCAAGCAGTCCTAAAAACCTCATCATAAACGTCAAAAAAATGACATTGCCAACCAAAAAACAATCATTGCTTGCCTAACGAGCTGTTTTTAAGGCAATTTATTGTGTTGGCATGAATTTAGCTAGTTTTAATCTATAGCAAACCAGTTAACATGTATTTTCGAGGCTCTAACCATGATTGGTCTACCAAAACTTCAATCAAGAAAACTTCCAAGTTTAAGTGTAATTGCAAACCAAGCAAAGAATAGCGTTGAAAGAGAAGCTTTAATCCAAGCTATTCAAAATCTCAGCATGGAATTGCAACAAACTTTGGTGCTTGAACAGCTTTTAGATATCTTTTGCGAGCAAGTGATTAATATAGTGCCTTGTCAAAGTGTTCATTATTTGGATGAGAACAAAGGTATTGAGTGGAATACTGGTACTCAGCAAAAACATCGTTGTGACTATCATTTGAATTTAGAGGGTGCTTCATTCGGAAAACTTAGTTGCACCAGAGAATACCCTTTCTCAGCAATTGACTTGCAAATTGTAGAATGGTTAGTGGCTATACTCATTTATCCCGTTCGTAATGCGATGCTATACAAAGAAGCCTTATCTGCTTCCAAAATAGATGCACTCACAGGCATAGATAATAGAATGTGTTACGATGAGACCATCACCCGCGAAATTGCCAAAGCGAGAAGACACAATAATGAGCTCTCACTTTTAATTATAGACATCGATCATTTCAAGACTTTTAACGACAAATACGGGCATATCGTTGGAGATAAGGTACTAAAAACCGTCGCAAAAGAATTAAAAAACACCTTAAGAAATACCGATCAACTTTTTCGATATGGTGGAGAAGAATTTGCTGTGATCTTATCCTCTACTCAGGCTGATATGGCACATGATATTGCAGAAAGGTTGCGTTTCGCTATTTCACAATTAGCTTTGGAACATGTTGACGAAATACTCTCTTTAACCATCAGTATAGGCAACAGTGCTTATCACAAAGGTGACACCTCTCTCAGCCTATTTAAAAAAGCCGATGATGCACTCTATTTAGCCAAAAACAATGGAAGAAATCGAGTTGAAACGGCTGCTTAGTTCAAAAGCAGCCATCAGCATCCTTGGAGTAATGAAATCAAACTTCACTCATCAAGGCGTAGCTTTTATTCACGATCTCATACACATCTTTAGAAAGATTGGGTTTTCTAAGTATTCTTTCTAATTGTGATTTTATCAGCTGTTGTCTGGCATGGTCGTATTTTCTCCAGCGATTGAAAGGTGACACTAACCTGGCAGTAATTTGAGGGTTAATGTCATCCATCTCGAGCACCCTATCAGCAAGCCATTTATAACCAGTGCCATCTATTGCATGAAAAGCTGGTATGTTCGCCGTAAACGCAGCGATTAAGGCACGTACTTTATTCGGGTTTGTATGTACAACTGCTGGATGTGCCCATAACTCATCAACTCGCGTAGTCGCAGGTTCGCCTCCAAACATAGCCTGTATCGATAACCACTTATCAATCACGAGATCCTGCTTTTGCCAATGCTTATAAAAATCTGCTATCGCCCATTGGCTATCACTTGCGCCTGCATCCACTAATTGAGTAAATGCAGCCAATTCATCTGTCATATTTTGAGCTTTTTCATATTGAGTACGCGCAAGTTTGATCATCCCTTCATCTTTATTTGCAGTGAGATATCCTAGGCAAACATTGGCCAATTTTCGATAACCTGCACTCGCTGAAAGTGGTTGTTGTTGTGATATTGAAGCTTTGGCTAGCGATTGCATTGATTGATAAGTCTTTAAAAACTCTTGATGTAACTCGGAACCTAAAGATTTTCTCACCAAATTTCTGAGATGATCAAGCAAAACTATATCCATTTGTGCACGGTCGGCTTCTAAAGTGGAAACTGATGGAAGGCTAATGGCTAAGGCAATAAATGAAGGATCTATATCAGAGCTGAGCAACTTTTCGATGGCTTGTTTTAAAGTATGAGAGTAATTGTTAAGGGTCTCATCGCTAAAATCCGTTTGGCTTGATATGGCTTCATCATACAATGACCAAATCACACGACTCATTAGTTGCTGTCCTGCATCCCAACAACTAAAAGTGTTGTTATCATGACCCATCAGGAAGGCTAATTGATCATCTGTCAATTCACGAGATAATTTCACTGGCGCAGAAAAGTCACGTAAGTAGCTCAACAACGGTTTTTCAGTCACTTGGTGAAATTCAAAAATTTGCTGAGATTGATTCAGTTCAATCACAAACTCGCTCTGAACAACTTGCTGATAAGAAACCAGCATGTCTTCTCCCTTGGCATTGAGTAACGCCAACTTAATGGGTATCACAAAAGGAGCATTCTGTTGCAATGTGATGGTATTCGTTTCTTGCTTGAGAGTTATCCGTAAACTTTGTTGATGCTCATCCCAAACTTCATCAGCGACAGTAACTGTGGGTGTACCCGCTTGAGAATACCAATGTCTAAATTGAGCAAGATCCTTAGAAGTCGCAGTTTCTAGTGCTTTTACATAATCTTCGCAAGTCACAGCATGTCCATCATGCGCTTCAAAATAATGATCCATACCTTGACGGAAGCCTTCTGCCCCCAAAAGAGTATGCATCATACGAATAACTTCTGCGCCTTTATTGTAGACTGTTACTGTATAAAAATTGTTCATTTCAATATAGGAATCAGGGCGAATAGGATGAGCCATAGGGCCTGCATCTTCCGCAAATTGCGCACTTCGAATCACCTGAACATCTTGGATCCGCTTTACCGCTGAAGAGTTAAGATCTGCACTAAATTGCTGATCTCTAAACACGGTTAATCCCTCTTTAAGACTTAACTGAAACCAATCTCGACAAGTAATTCGATTGCCGGTCCAATTATGAAAATACTCGTGCCCGATTACGCTCTCAATACCAAGAAAATCATCATCCGTGGCACTCTTATCATCCGCCAACACATATTTTGTGTTAAAGATATTCAATCCTTTATTTTCCATGGCGCCCATATTAAAGTCGCCAACAGCTACAACCATAAAGATATCTAAATCATACTCTCGCCCAAACTTTTCCTCATCCCACTTCATGGCATTTTTAAGTGAAACCATGGCATGATGGCATTGATGTAAATGTCCCTTATCCACAAAAATTTGCAAACTGACTCTACGACCGCTTAGTGTGTCAAAATGATCCTCAAGCAGATCAAAATCTCCAGCCACTAAAGCAAAGAGATAACAGGGTTTTGGGAAAGGATCTTGCCAAACTGCGTAATGTTGTCCATCCTCTAAATCACCCTTTTCTACACAATTGCCATTAGACAATAAGGAAGGATATTCACTTTTATCTGCCTCAACTCGGGTCGTGAATAGACTTAACACATCGGGTCGATCTAAATAATAGGTGATATGACGAAACCCTTGAGCTTCGCATTGCGTACAAAATTTTCCACCTGAACGATATAAACCTTCTAATAAGGTATTCGTTTCAGGGTGAATTTTAACCTGAGATTCAAAAATAAAGGCCTTTCCTTCTAATTTTTTCAGCAAAATACCATCATCTAAAAGCTGATATTGACTAGAATTCGGCCTGATACCATTGAGGAATAAACTCTGCAGTTGCAAACGTTCCCCGTCCAGTTTTAACGTCGTTGCATCCCCCTGGAATAAGGGGTTGGAAATAAATTGCAAACGGCTTTTTACTAAGACACCCTCATTTTTTAATTGGAAAACCAACGCTGTAGATTCAATTAAATACGGGCTAGGCTGATAATCACTTCGATATTTGATCTGGGAACTATTTTCGGAACTTTTCATTAAACACTCTTAAAAGTAAACTATTCTCAATAGTATTCATTCTCTTTGATCTAGAAAAAAAAAGACAGGAAAATTACAAAAAATAGTGAGATTCCATCATTTAACAACCCCTAATCACCTACTTTAAATCAGGATTTTGGTTGTTTTTTCTACAAAAAAAGCGACTTTATCAGCATAAAAACCACGAATAACTATACTTTTGTTCCACTCATTAGTATGATCTGCGCCGCATTATCTTAATGCACAGATAAACTACCCGTTTTACCTTATTGTTTAAAGGAACCTAACTAAATCAAGTTTCGACCAATAATTAACAAAATTTAAGCGTAAAAACACCGGAGGATTGACCGTTGAAGACAGCCGCCAAGTTTGAAATCAAACATATACAATATCTGAATGAAGAAGGCAAAATAGTTGCCAAAAATTTGCCTGATTTCGCTAAAGACAAAGATATCATGCGAAAAATGTACCGTGATATGTCCTTAGTCAGAGCCTTTGATGCCAAAGCTTATGCCATGCAACGTACTGGAAAAATGGGCACCTACCCTGCATCCCTAGGCCAAGAAGCTATAGGTGTAGGTTATGGTAGTGTCATGACTAAAGAAGATGTTTTAGTCCCTTACTATCGTGGAACTGCAGGTCAATTGCTACATGGTGTTAAAATGTCTGAGATCCTACTCTATTGGGGAGGGGATGAACGCGGTAGCGATTATCAAGATGCTAAACGTGATTTACCCATAGCAGTTCCAATTGCCACTCAATGCCTAAATGCCGCTGGTGTTGCCGCCGCCATTAAATTCAAAGGTGAAAAAATTGCTGCCGTGACAGAAATTGGTGAGGGAGGCACATCCAAGGGTGACTTTTATGAAGCGCTCAATGTCTCTGGCATCTGGAATCTTCCGTTGTTATTTGTGGTCAATAATAATCAATGGGCGATCTCTGTTTCTACTAAAAACCAAACAGCTTGTGAAACCTATGCTCAAAAAGCCATCGCAGCAGGCATTCGCTGTGTACAAGTCGATGGAAACGATATCATTGCTTGTCGTGCCGAAGCTGATGAGGCTCTAAAGCGTGCAAGAGCCGGTGAAGGGCCCAGTCTTATTGAATTTGTCAGTTATCGCTTATGTGACCATACCACCGCTGACGATGCTAGCCGTTATCGTTCTAATGAAGAATTACAAGGTGCTTGGACTCGAGAACCTATTATTCGGCTTCGACGCTACCTTGAGTCCATGAAGGCATGGACTGAGGAAGATGAAGTTAATATGAAGCAAGAAATTGCCAAGGAAGTTGAAGCGGCCGTAGCTGAATTTGAAAATATTGAAAAACCTTTACCCGAAACCATCCTGACTTATTTATTTGCAGAACTGCCTGATGCTTACCAAGATCAACTTGAAGAACTTCGCCAAAGGGGGACTAAATAATGGCAACTGTTGCTCTCATTGAAGCCGTGAATATGGCACTTGCATACGAACTTGAGCATGATGCGACAGTCCTTTTATTGGGCGAAGATATCGGCGCTAACGGCGGTGTATTCAGAACAACTGCGGGTCTTCAGGAAAGATTTGGGGCTCATCGAGTGATGGATACTCCCCTTGCAGAATCTATGATCGCGGGTTTAACCATTGGTATGTCAACTCAAGGCCTAAAGCCTGTGGCTGAAATACAGTTTTTAGGATTTATCTACTCCGCGCTGGATCAAATTATTACTCAAGCTGCGCGCATGAGAAACCGAACCAGAGGTCGCTTATCCTGCCCTATGGTCATCCGCGCACCTTTTGGCGGTGGCATTCATGCGCCTGAACACCATTCTGAAAGTACAGAAGCATTATTTGCCCATATTCCTGGAATCAAAGTGGTTATTCCTTCCAACCCATCAAGAGCCTATGGTCTGATGTTGGCCGCAATCCGCGATCCCGACCCAGTGATATTCCTTGAACCCAAAAGAGTTTATCGCTTAGTTAAACATGAGGTTGAAGATAATGGCGAAGCTTATCCGTTAGAAACTTGCTTTATCGACCGCGAAGGAACAGATATCACCTTAGTGAGTTGGGGCGCCATGATGCATGAAACACTCCAAGCTGCTGAAAAGCTAGCCCAAGAAGGCATTCATGCTGAAGTCATTGACGTAGCTTGTGTCAGCCCAATCGACATGCCAACCATCTTAGAGTCAGTCGAAAAAACGGGGCGCTTGTTGATTGTTCAAGAGGCCCCTAAATCTGGCGCCATTGGTTCCGAAATTGCTGCTGAAGTCGCAGAAAAAGCGATCATGAGCCTACTGGCTCCAATTGGAAGAGTTTCTGGTTATGATGCAGTCATGCCCTACTATAAACTTGAAAAAATTTATATGCCAAGTGTAGAAAAGGTTGTGGCTAAAGCGAAAGAGTTGATGGAGTATGTATGAAGACATTTAAATTACCCGATTTAGGTGAAGGCCTTCCAGATGCAGAGATCGTTAACTGGTTAGTAAAAGAAGGTGACACCATTGAGATTGATCAACCCATGGTTGAAATGGAAACGGCTAAAGCAGTCGTCGAAGTCCCTTCTCCTTTTAAAGGCGTGGTCAGTAAACTTCATGGGAAAACTGGTGATGTTATTTTCACTGGTGCTCCCCTTATTGATATTGATGATGGCTCAGGTACTTCAACTGCGCCAGTTACAACACCTATACAACAGCCAGCGAAAACTGCCGATATTACAAATACAACCACCTCAACAACAGCAGCTGCGGCACAAATATTCAAACTACCGGACTTAGGCGAAGGATTACCAGATGCTGAAATTGTCAATTGGCTGATAAAAGAAGGTGATATAGTAAAAATCGATCAACCTATGGTCGAAATGGAAACCGCTAAAGCAGTCGTCGAAGTGCCCTGCCCTCAAAATGGGGTCATTGGAACTCTGCATGGTCAACCCGGTGATGTGATTAAAACAGGCGCACCTTTAGTCACTTTTGCTGGCACTTTATCTGGTTTAGAATCAGCTCCAGAAACGCAAGCAGCGGAGCCAACCAAATCAGATGCAGCGACTGTTGTAGGTGCTGTAGAAGTAGGTAACACGATAACCACTGAATCTGTTTCAGCTATTGCCGGATCAAACTTAAAAGCCACGCCAGTCATTAAGGCGCTTGCTAGAAAGTTAAAAGTGGACTTATCACAAATCCAACCCACTGGTGCAGATAACAGCATCACCCAAGCGGATGTCCGTGCTGCGGCCAGTCAGGGACAAACAAAAACTGATATCGTTGCTCAAAAACCAGCAACTTCTTCAGGAACCAGCAACCCTTTAAATTTCAAAGCTTCACCAGCTGTACGCGCTTTAGCCGGACGTTTAGGTGTTGATCTGGCTTATTGCCAAGCTTCTGGTAAAAAAGGCTCTATTACTCGTGATGATGTGAAGAACGCTACACATAAACCTTCAGCCGTTAGCAATATTCAACAGTCTACAATAAGCGCAACAACTGTTTCAAATCAAGGAACACAAAGCAGATTACCCAGTATTCAAGTCAATGTATCTCCTAAAGCTATACGTGGAGCCAGAAGAGCCATGGCCGCTGCTATGAGTCTTTCGCATTCTTGTGTGGTCCCAGTGACGTTGATGGATGATGTTGATATATCAAGCTGGCCTAAAGGGACTGATGCAACAGCAAGAATGCTACGCGCTATCGCCTATGCTTCCAGAATAGTCCCAGAATTAAATGGTTGGTTTGATGGTGAAAATATGGAGGTACTACATCATCCTGAGGTACATGTTGGTGTTGCTGTAGATACGCCAGCTGGCCTCTACGTACCAGTGATTAAAAATGCTGAATCTAGAACTGGAGCTGATCTTCGCGCCGAACTAAATGACAAAATGGAAAGAATTACCCATAAAGCCATCAAACCTGATGAACTAACAGGCGCTACGATTTCTTTAAGTAATTATGGCACCATTGCGGGACGTTACGGTACACCGGTTGTTGTTCCACCACAAATTGCCATATTAGGCACAGGTCGTTACCGCGATGAATTAAAACTTACCGATACAGGTATAGGAAAGGCTCGTATGCTCCCGCTATCGTTAAGTTTTGATCATCGGGCTTGTACAGGTGGTGAAGGCGCACGCTTCCTTGCCGCTTTGATGGTGGATTTGAAGCTTGCAAAGTAACAACTAAAGTTCCATTCAACAGCAAAAAAAACCAACGCTAAGTTGGTTTTTTTTGATCATAAATAACTCATTAATTCCCCAGAAGAATATCTCCAACTTCAGTAGAGTTTAAAATCGTTTTGCAGCCAATAATATCCTTGCAAGTACGACCAGGGATGCGGCTTCCTGTTCCGGCTCTTTTATAAATTTTTTGTTTGGCAATACTATCGACATAAAAATTAATCATTTCTGGAGTTAAGCTATTGCCACGTACCTCAACAAAATTACCGCCGTCATCTTCACTAGAAGGCCTGTTTTTCGAGTTTTTCGAGCCTTTCGATCCCGGAGTTTGTTCTTCGGTTGTTTTTAATGGCACCTCATTTTGAATATTTTCCTCATGATAGGCAGTTTCAATCTCTTTGGATTGTGACTCTAATCCTTCTGCCACAATTTTGGGGTGATCTGTATTGAATGCTTTCATATGCGCTTGTGCACCTTGATGCCCCATTTCTGCAGCCATATTTAACCATACAAAAGATTGCGCTAAATCTTGATCTCCCCCCTTACCATATTCAAGTAAACTGGAGGCATAAAACGCAGCAGCGGCATGATTTTGCTCTGCCGCTCGAAATAGCCATTTGCGTGCAAGCTTATAATCAACTGGATTATGGTAATAACCTGCATAAAAGCTCATACCTAACAAATATTCAGCATCAACCCAGCCTAAATCTGCTGCTTTTTGTAAAAAAAACAAAGCTTTTTCTTGATCTTTTTTAGTGCCCTGTCCTCTCAAATACATTAAACCTACTTGATGTAATGCAGCAGGGATTAATGGGTGTTGTTTAGATGCTTTTCGATACCAATAAAATGCCTTCTCCAGATCCTTATCCAGATAGTTACCCGTAAGATACATCCAACCCACTAATAACTGAGCATCTGGAGAACCGTAACGGGCATTTTTTAAAAGTTCTTGAGTCTGTTTGGAACAATCACCATTCTCACAAGATTCTGCACTGAATGGTGATGCCGATACATAACCCACAGCATTCAGCATGAGAGCCATACTGAATGCTAGTTTTATCATTTTTTTCATACAAACCTAGTTGCTGCTTTTTTCAAAAAAGAGTTTTTCTCTTTGTTGCGGATGGTTGCCTATTTCATTCAGTGTTTTTGAGTCATATAAACGACCATTTACCATCACCATGGCGACCTTATCTGATGAGTATATATTTTGTAAAGGATCCGCGTCTAGTATGGCCAAGTCTGCTAACTTGCCGACTTCAATGGATCCTATTTGGGCATCCATTCCTAAATATTTGGCACCATCTAAGGTTGCAGCTCTAATAATATTTAATGGGCTCATACCACCTTGGGCCATCATCCACATCTCCCAATGAGCGCCTAATCCCTCTCTTTGTCCATGAGCACCCAGGTGCACCTTTACTCCTAATTGTTGCAACTCATTGACCATTTTGGCCGTTTTAAAGTGATTGTAATCTTCTTCTGGTGCCATCTCTCTGCGAATAGATCGAGGATAAAGCACTTCTTTGGGTACATAACGACTTAACAAGGGATGTTTCCAAACTTCGGTATGTTGATACCAATAGTTTTCTCCCCAAATTCCCCCATAAGCCACGACCAGTGTCGGTGTGTAACTGGTTTGGCTCTGTGACCAAAGTTGTTTGATATCATCATAGATAACTGCTGCTGGTATGGCATGTTCAATGCCTGTGTGGCCATCAACAATCATGGTCAAATTATGCTGTAACGTAGAACCGCCCTCAGGTACCACCATCATATGGGTTTGACGTGCTGCTTCTAACACCTGCTGTCGCTGCTCTCTTCTGGGTTGATTATAACTTTTGATAGAAAATGCGCCCTGAGATTTGAGACGCTTTAGGTGATGGAGCGCATCATCCAAGGTGTTAATTTCAGCAGTAATGCTGGCCTCTGCACCATATAAAATAGTACCTGTAGAAAAAATCCTTGGGGCAACAATTTCACCCGCTTTTTGTAATTCAGACGCAGAAAATACTTCAGCAGTATCATTTGAAGGATCATGTATGGTGGTGACTCCAAAAGCTAAGCTTGCCATATTTACCCAGTTTTGCTGAGGTGTGAGCTGATGGGATCCTTCACTACCGTGCCAATGCACATCCACAATACCCGGCATAATGGTTTTGCCTGAAACATCGATTACTTGCGTGTTTTTATCTTCTTTAATGCCATTCAATTCTGCAATAGCGGAAATATGATTATCTTCGATTAGTAAATCGCCTTTAGATATCACTTTATCCCCCTGCATGGTGATGATTTGTGCGCCGCGCAATAAAACTTTACCCTTAGGTTTCTCAGAAATGCGATCAAAACCTATGTCTGATTGGGTAATCGCTAATTCTTCAGTGCCTTTAGCATATTTTGACCACTGCAAAACTTCAGGTAATGGTAAATCAAATAACGTGGATCCCAATGACCAATAGAGTTCAGAATTGTTCGAATTCCATGACAAATAACGCCCACCATCACCAGAAATTTTTAAAATGGGTAAATCATCCGCTTTTGGAGAAAGTTCAATCGCTTTAGCCGCATCAGTAAAAGGGGCAACATACCATTGATAGCGCTCATGAAACGCAACTTTATCCTGTGAAGGTGAAAGACTGAATTCCGTGGTAAATGGCGTATTAACATGAATGCGCTCATCCGTTCCTAGTATGTTAACACTGACAAGCTGTGATTTATTATCGGCATATCGGTGAAGAAAAATTCTTTCATCATTTTTAGAAAAAAGGGGGTGTGAGCCATCTTCTGTCACAAAGTTAGGCTTATTTTTAGCTGAGGCATCGACCCAATACACCCCAGGGTGCCTATCATATTGAGGCGATGTAATATAACCACCTGTCACTTTTTCATAAACAACCTTTTTGTCGTCCTGTGAAAAAGTTGGGCTAATATATTTACCCTGCAAATTGGTGAGAACTGAAGAGTGTCCACCATGACTACGAATTTTTTTGACAGAACCTTGCTTTTGATCGTTCCAAGTGGTGTAGACAATCCAACGCCCATCATGAGAATAACTGGGATAAAACTCGAACTCCTTTTCCTGTTTAGTTAGTCTTTTCACCTTTCCGCTAGCAAGATCTTTAATATAAAGATGACCTAAGGTCTGATAGACAAGTTGTTTTCCATCAGGGCTCACCTGCACCCAACGAAGCATTTTTGTATGGAACTGCTCAGGCGCAGGATCTACATGAGCCGTTACAGCTTTGCGTATGGATTTTGTGGTTTTCACATGAAAGGGAATAATGTTGGTCGCTAATGTCTTTAAATCCAACTGATTCAAATGACCTTGTGCCCAAAACACCATAGATTTAGAGTCAGGTGTCCAAGCAATGCTGGGATAAACTCCATGTATTGCCCAAGTCTCTTGCATATCTCTATCTAAATGTTGATACACAACTTTTTCAATACCAGTGGTAAAATCTTTGATAAAAAGACTAGATTGATTACGAATTCTTCTGACAAAAGCTAAAGATTGACCATCTGGTGAAGGTGTAGGACGAATAGAACCTCCCATTCCAGAAACTTCTGTAGTGATATTTCCAGTGCTTCGATCAATGGAGAAAATCTCATAAATGGTTTTATTAGAATCCTTACTGTATTCAAATACAGCACCTTGTGTTGAGTCCCTTGAAAAATAGACTCTGCTACCATCTGCGGAAAAAGCCGGTTCACCTAAATCTTTTTGATCATTCGGTCGTTTGTTTAACTGAAGTCCAGTGCCCCCTGCCACATGGTAAAGCCAAATTTCCCCGGCACCTAAGGAGCGTCTTGAGGTAAAATGCTTTTTGGCTGCAATGTATTCACCATCAGGACTCCAGACAGGACTATTCAATAATCGAAAAGTTTCTTGAGTTAATTGTCTCTGGTTGGTGCCATCTTTATTCATTATCCAAATATTATCCCCCCCCGCTTGGTCAGAGGTAAATGCGATTTGTGAACCATCAGGGCTAAATTTAGGTTGCATTTCCCAGGCAATACTATGAGTTAAAGCCTTGGCTTCTCCGCCATGAATAGGTAATAAATAAAGATCTCCTAATAGGTCAAACACTAAGGTTGAGCCATCGGGACTAATATCCACATTCATCCATGTCCCTTCGCTCACATCAATATTCACTGTATGAGCTTCACCAGGCGGATTATTTACATCCCACTTGGGCGCATCGATCCCTTTTGCGCAAACAGACAAACTAAATGAAGCCCAAAATAAACTAACAAAGAAGTTTTTCACAATAATTTCCAACAAATAAATGAAGTTGTGCAGACTTTACAGGGTTTGCATCATTTTCTCCAGATTTTGAAGCAATAATTTTACGATCCAATATTGTCGTTTTGATCTATATCAAAGTAATCCCTAAACGAACTGGGATAATAGGTGGCAATTGATATCCTGAATTAAAGCGAGCATTTGGAGGTGAAACCGCCATATGCCCTATTTGCACAAGATGAAGGATGTATTTTGAGTGAAAACTGAAGCCGATATCATACCTAGAGAAACATCATTGGAGCCTTCCACTAGCATAAAACAGTCATACCGACGAATATTATTAGTATTTGTTTTCAACCTATTGGTCTCTTTTTCAGCCTATTACTTGAGTCTGACACAACAGGATAAGATTTCACAATCCCTAACAATGACAGCGAACCAACAATTGGGACAATTAGTCTGGCAAAATAAAAATTGTTATACCTGCCATTCTATTTATGGTTTGGGTGGACATTTAGGGCCAGATTTAACCAATGAAGCAGGGAGAAGAAACAGAGATTTTATACAAGCCTATATACAACAAGGAAGCATTGGCATGCCCGCTCAAAAGCTTGATGAAAAACCACTGCAACAGCTGATTGAATATCTAGATTTTTTAAACAAAACAGGGGAATTCCCTACCCATACTTTCCCTGCTCATCCTTATGGATATTATTCAAATATAAAGCAGATATTCTAGTATGTTTGTCCCAAATATTTTTCAATTTCAAAAAATTAACTACTTGTTTATTTCGATGCTATTTTTTTGTTTTGCCGCCCTCATCGGGTTGTTCGCAGCAATAAAAATAGTACATCCTACTTTCAGTCAATCCATTCCTTTTATTATCTTACGCCCTCTACATACCTTTTGGGTCATTGTTGCCTTGCTATCTGGTGTTGGGGGAATCATTTACAAGCTAACTCTCCATACATTTTCTAAAAAAGAGCATGCATTCTACTCATTGAATTTTCTCTGTTTTATCATTTGGAGTTCATGGGTGATTGTAACGGGTCAAGCCTCTGGTAGAGAATATTTCAGTTGGCCTCTCATCAGCTCTGTCTTTTTAGAAATGTTTCTTATTCATCTGCTACTAAGGTTATTTCAGAGTAAAAAAAAACTCTATTTACAATCACCAGAAGCTTTTTGGCTATTAGCTCTAGGTTTATTATTCATTCAGAATGGACTAATCGAATCGCAATACTGGCATCTCCACAATCTTTTCAAAAACTATGTTGCAGATCTCTCCATACAATGGCATAGCATTGATACTTTTTTTGCAGGGATTAATACCGCTTTATATGGAGGTGCCGCTTTTTTGCTGGATACAAAACCAAAACCTTTAAGGAAACCAGTGTTATTTGGCATTGCAGCATTTAGCTTGTTGTTTACCTTTGGGCATCATCATTATATTTCCCCTCAACCCACCCTTCTTAAAAATCTTGCTCTCATTGCCAGCCTGCTAGCAGTTATTTCTTTTTGGAGACATGTAAAAGCTTACAAAAAAATTAACCCGCAGCAATTTAAACATGATCTGACTTTTCCCCTATGGCGTGCAATAGAATTTTGGACATTAGTTTCTGTCGCAAGTGGGGTGTTATTTGCCATACCTCAGTTTAATTTATGGATACACAGCAGTTATCTGGTTGTGATCCATGCCATGGGTTCCATGATTGGGGTGAATTTTATGATTATTGTGCTGGCTAACCTAGCAGAGAGAAAAATTTTGACTTCATCAAATGAAAACTGGCTGCAAAATCCAGTCAAATGGATAAACCTATCACTCCTTGGTTTGTGGATCACATTGGGGTTAAATGGTTTTCTGAAAGGATGGCAGCGATTTTATATCAGTGTCGATTACATCCAATCATTCAGAGACAATATGTTATTATTGTTTCCTGTTTTGGGTTTTTTTCTATTATTGGGTATTGTTCGTCTTAGCTATGGCCTGTGGAAGTTAAACCATATGGAAGCCCTGTCAGAACTAGGTTAACGCTCTAAATAGCGCAAGAGGCCACTAAATTTATTCATGGGGATGTTCAGCCATAAAGTGAAGTGAAAATCTTATCAAATTTTTCATGGCACTTTAAAAATGTGGACCAAATAACGGGGCCAAATCGATCAAGCCCAGAAACACCAGTTCGATCATCTAAGGTTAAAATTTCTACTGTTTTTTTATGTGAAAACGCTGGTTTGTACTGACGTTTACTGCGTAGCGCATCATAGGAGTCTGCTAGTCCTACAATCAACGCCGCAATAGGTATTTCCTCACCAGCTAAAGGTTTTAAATTTTGATAATGCTTGATATTTTGCGCTGAGGCATCTTCGATAATACCTTGCTTATTCTTTAGTGCAGGATAACCTTCACCATTCCAATATTGATGATGATGCAAAGCAATGTCTCTAGAGATATCTAATGCCCTATGTTTTTTATCCAACTGCTTGATCATCTTATCGATAATACCAGCACCATAAATCGTATGCATTTGCATTTCTTTGCGCTGATTGTCATTATAAACAGCGTCAGTTTTAATCAGGTGAGGAATCGCTACTTTGCCGATGTCATGAAGTGCCGCTACTTTTCCAATGATCTTGACCATACTCATCTCCAACCCCAGCTTGTGAGCAAGTAGTCTTGAATAAGCATTCACTCGCCAAACATGTTGTCCAGTCACCTCATCACTGTACTCAGCAGCCGCACATAGCCCCGAGATACTGGCAAAAAATAAATGTTCATTATCCTGATTTTTCTCGATCATTTTCGCCAATGAGTTTACACTACCCAATAGAGCTTTAATAATTAATTCATCACCTTTGCCAATTCTGCCTTGCTTATTGAAACTGATGATTGAAATATCCCCAGAATGATAATCAATGACATTTTCGATAGGATTTTTAAAAAATTTTTTGACTCTTGAATCAAATGGAAAATCTTTTTCAAAAGCCGCAACTGAAGGGTAATCCTGGCGATTGGCCCAAATAATATCGCCATAAGTCCGTGACTTAAAAATGGGCAGGTTAGCATCAGATTGAAGAATAATCTCAGATGAGATGATAAGTTTTGAATATTCATTGCGTCGATAAGCACGACCTGAATAGCGCCCATCTGCTAATTTTTGAATCATGAATAACCCTTGATAACCTAAACTTAAGATCATCTTAGAGAGATTTTTTAAAATGTCTGAAGCATCTGTTTCATCACGGATGAAAGTAGTAATATTCGAATGAAATTCAATGATTTTGGCAAGACCCTCCTCTCGTTGCTTCTGTAAAGAGATATTCCTTAACCAGACAAAACACTCTTGCGGATTTTCTTTGTTGATAGAAATCGAATACCATTGTTTGGTAGGCTCAAAATAAATTTCATGTTCTCGCCCATCACCATCAGAATATAATTTTTCAAAATCCGCCTTATTCCCCAATAAATCCTTCAAATTATGAATATGATGATTTTTTAAAAAATCATGAGTAAAACCAACACTGCTAATCACTTTTCCATCCTGATCCATCATAAATACAGGATCTTTTCTTTTTTCATGAAACTTCAATAACTTATCCCGATATCTGTGTCTATAATGCCCCAGGCCTTTGGTAAAATTCTGCACCATAAATGGCACGACATAGGGCAAATAGGCATAAAAAAAAGAACTATGATCGGACAAATTTAAAATTGCTCCCACAAAAGTGGGTAGAATATAATTGTACCAAGAGAGATAAGTCTTTAAACTCATAAACTCTCGCTTTTGATAAAACAAAAATAATAAGATATTGTGTGACTGCATAGATATGCTCATAATTTTTATCTCTACTCTATTGAGCTTTTTTCAAGCATTTTTGTTACAGATTTAATATTGAGAGGCTTGGTGTAACTTGCATCGTTTGAACAAGTCATGACCTAAAAGTTAATCCCACACGCAAAAAGGAAACGTTATGCGAACAAAATTTGTTGTATTCTCGATACTCAGCCTTCTAACGGTGATTTTTTTGTATCCTGTATGGCATTCCATTCAATGGATATTGATTATTTTAATCCCCGCTCTATTCATTGGATACATTGACTTATTCCAAAAAAGCCACTCATTAAGACGCAACTTCCCTCTAATTGGTAGAGGACGATGGATAATGGAACGGCTACGCCCTTTTGTTCGACAGTATTTTATGGAATCTGAAACCGATGGTTCCCCTACCAATCGCATGTTTCGCTCCGTAGTTTACCAGCGTGCTAAAGGCGATTTAGACACCAATCCTTTAGGTACCAAAATGGACACCTATAGAATAGGCTATGAGTGGATGAGTCATTCCATGGCAGCTTTCCATATCAAAGATAAACATCCCAACCCCCGTGTGACCGTTGGTGGGCCTCAATGTAGCAAACCCTACTCAGCCAGCATTTTAAACATATCAGCGATGAGTTTCGGCGCACTAAGCAATCAGGCAATTCGTGCTCTCAACGCTGGCGCAAAAAAAGGCGGCTTTTATCATAATACAGGAGAAGGCGGATGCAGTCCTTACCATCTAGAAAATGGCGGTGATATCGTCTGGCAAATTGGCACTGGTTATTTTGGCTGTCGTGATTCGGAAGGTAATTTTTGCGATGCGACTTTCGCCAAGATGGCTCAAAATGATGCCATTAAAATGATAGAAATTAAACTTTCTCAGGGTGCAAAACCCGGCCACGGTGGCATCTTACCTGCGGTGAAAAATAGCGAAGAAATCGCAGCTATTCGCCACGTAGAACCATATACCACAGTCAATTCTCCACCTGGACACAGCGCTTTTTCAACCCCGATAGAAATGATGTACTTCATTCAAAAATTACGCACCCTATCTGGCGGAAAACCCATTGGATTCAAGTTTTGCATGGGAAGACCCGGGGAATTTGTTGCGCTTTGTAAAGCGATGCTAAGCACCGGTATTCAACCTGATTTTATTACTGTAGATGGTGGCGAAGGAGGTACGGGGGCTGCGCCATTGGAGTTTAGTAATTCTGTAGGAATGCCTTTAAAAGATGCCCTGGTAGCTGTTTGTGATAGCTTGACTGGCTTTGGGCTTAAGGCTCAAATAAAGATCATTGCTGCGGGGAAAATATACACCGCATTTCATCTAGTCAAACACCTGAGTATTGGTGCTGATATATGTAACAGTGCACGCGGCATGATGCTGGCTTTAGGTTGTGTTCAATCTTTGATTTGTAACACCAATCAATGTCCAACGGGCATTGCCACCCAAAAACAATCCCTGACTAAAGGATTGGTTGTATCAGACAAATCAGAAAGAGTCGCCAGATTTCATCAAGAAACGGTTAAAACTGTGATGGAAATTGTTTCAGCAGGAGGCTTATCTGAGCCTAATCAGCTCAATCGAACCCATATTTATCGTCGGATCAGCGAGTTCGCTATACAACGTTATGATGAGATTTATCCATACTGCGAGACTGGAAATCTACTAGAGCCTCCTTACCCTAAGCGGTTCCAACAACAAATGAGAGAAGCTACAGCTGAAAGCTTTATGCCAGTCTATTGTATTGGAAAACACGACAAAGGTTTACATGAGATTGAATGTGAAACTATTATCTAAAATTTCGACAGACTAGAAAAAAATATTGAACGCTCCTAAATGGTCAAACCCAATTGAACTGAAAAACAATTGAGTCACTTTAATTTCCCTACGGGAAAAAATAACTAGGGCATACATGGTCAAAGAAGAAATGGATGTCTTCGACATCTGGAATTCTATTTTTTTGAGCCTATCAATTTTTTAAGGCCGAGTTGTCCTCGGTGGTAAAATAGTTTTTTAAAGATCAATGAACCACAGAGGACACAGAGAACACCGAGGGTTTAGTAGTCTATTAGCTAGAAGGTTTAAAGTGAGGTTTAAAGTGTGTGTCCACAAGGCATCGTGTCAGGATGACGTTTTCGATGAAAACGAATAAATTGTAACACCCAATACACATAGGTTTTCTCGGTTGCGTAAGACAAATTCCTCGAACGAATACACAAACGCAAACGATCTATAAAACGAGGTGATCGATAATCAATAAAAATAGGGATATCGTCCATACCAACACTCACCAGAATAGATATACTATCTACATAAGTAGTATAAAATAAAGGTGAATACAAGTTATATTTCAGAAAACAATGGCAACTTGCCATTGTTTTCTGAAAAGGTGAAAGACAATACTCAATAACATATTGAATTATAACAAGAAAACTATTTTACAAAAATAGCCAAAAAGAAAACAATGGCAAAGTGATAAAAGGCAAATTGCACTTTCCCCAGAAATCATTTTAAGCAAAGAGGTATTAAATTATTGATTACCATTGAATTTTGGAGTAAATTTCATTTTATGATAAAAAACAATGGCAAGGTGATAATATGCAACTTGCCTATTATGTAACTGTTAGCCAATTCAACAATTTTCACAACATGAGACATCTATGCACCCAATCATTGCCAAAACCTTCGGCGGCCTATCAACCCAGTATTATTTCCGCCAGTTTTTTTTTGGCGCACTTTTTTTCGCTCTTATATTTTTCGCGATGAGCAAAAGCCCTCATCCAATACAAATTAGCCTAGTAATACTTTTGGCAATCAATACATTGCTATACCCATACTCGCGCTTTGTCTACGAAAGCGTTGTCGGTTTTATCATGGGAGATAACGTTTTCTTTGTAAACGCTATATTCATGATCGTTATGAAAATATTCACAATGATGCTTTGCTGGAGCTTTGCAATATTCATTGCCCCTATTGGTCTTGCTTATCTTTACTACCACCATAGTAAAACCGCCAGCTAACAACTAGTTCAAATCGTTCGCTCCGCTTACTGGGACGGGCTAAAGCCCGCCCCTTAACCAAACGTTAATTTGCAAATCCCACTTTAAGGTTGAAACCTCTTTTAAAAGCCAAAAGTAGACAGGCATAACCAATGTTTTCTCGGTGTTCTCTGTGTCCTCGGTGGTGAAATAGTTTTTTAAAGATCAATGAACCACAGAGGACATAGAGAACACCGAGGGTTTAGTAGTC
>Ga0210032_1000818_pt1 | contig 20010 bp, 14 predicted proteins | sample CryGeyCG2114_250_2_FD_185458 | JGI IMG/M metagenome (GOLD analysis project Ga0210032, IMG submission 185458) | Groundwater microbial communities from aquifer - Crystal Geyser CG13_big_fil_rev_8/21/14_2.50 (SPAdes) (version 2) | ecosystem: Environmental > Aquatic > Deep subsurface > Groundwater ... | reverse complement strand
CCCGTACCCGCCCCTTTTAAACATTCTCTTCAAATAATATGGTAGCGATAAGAGTAAAACTGGAAAAAATAATAGCCGGTAGAGCCAAATCATCGATGTATAATTGAGTTATTAAATTAATCTATATAAATATATGCCAAAAGACCAATCAATCATGCTCCGGAACAAGAGTAAATCTCTTTCTCAAACAGTCTGGATGTTGCTATTTTTATTTATAACCACAATCTGTTTTGGAAAATGCGAGTGGCCTCAGGATAATAGTGATCTTACGCCTGACCCCAGTGTCACTTTTGGATGTCTGGATAATGGCTTTCGATACGCTATCAAACATAACGAAGAGCCTCCTGGTCGGGTTAGTTTTCGATTATACGTTAATACCGGTTCGCTCATGGAAAAGGATTCTGAACAAGGTATAGCCCATTACCTCGAGCACTTAGAGTTTGAAGGCAGTACGCATTTCCCTCCCGGAGAAATGATTAAGTATTTTCAGCGCATAGGAATGTCCCACGGAGCAGATACCAATGCCCACACCTGGTTAGATGAAACCGTATATAAATTAGATTTGCCCGATCACACAGATGAATACTTAAAAAATGGCTTTACCGTCATGAGAGATTTCGCGGGGGGGCTAGACCTTCATGAGGACATCATTAACAGAGAACGCGGTGTCATTCTTGCGGAAAAACGCCAACGAGACTCTGTTTTTTATCGCACGTATGTTGCGCAGCTGAGCTTTCTCCTCGATGGCACCCTTATCCCAAAGCGTTTACCTATTGGGAAAGAAGAAAACATAGAAGCGTTTGCCCTTCCAGATTTTCAACGTTTTTATAATGAATGGTATACGCCTGAAAGAATGCTATTGGTGATTGCTGGTGATATTAGCCCCAAGGAAATAGTGCCCTACATTAAAGAATATTTTTCTTCACTAAAGTCAAAAAATCCCCCTCAAGCTAGCCCGGCTCTAGGGGAATTGAGTAACCAAGGCAAAACCGTTGCGTTGCTACACTCAGAGCCGGAAGCAGAAGAAACAAATGTAGCTATTCACAATGTTGTTCCCTTTCCCTATAACTCAGACTCTAAAGCACGGTTTGTTGAGGAACTCTCGGTATCTGTAGCAAATGTAATGATGAATCGACGTCTCTCTATTCTCAGCAAGGAAAAGAATGCTCCTTTTACCGTTGGTGCCAGTTATACAACCGAACTAGTAAACGCTTGGATGATCTCTGCGATAGAGCTCACCTGCCAACCCGATAAGTGGGAAGCATGCCTAGGCCTAGCAGAGCAAGAACTACGCAAAGCTCTTGATTACGGCTTCACTAAAAGCGAATTTGAAGAGGCAAAGGCAGTTATCTTGAATGATTATCAACAAGAAGCCGATCAAGCAAAGACGAAGCGATCCCCTACACTCGCCAACGAAATAGTAAAGGAAATTTCCGGTGGCTTAGTTTATTTATCTCCCGAACAAAAATATACGCTTGCGCAAGAAGCCTTTACGATAATCACTCCGGCATCAATTACAGACGTTTTTAGAAAAGCATGGAATCAGCATAGCCGGTATATCTTTATTAGCGGTAATTTATCTCTGAAGAACCCGGAGCAAGAAATCCTTAAGGTTTATGAAAACAGCAAAGCCACTGAGGTAATCGCACCCATTGAAAAAACGATTTTAGAGTTTAAATACACAGATTTCAAAGAACCGGGCAAAGTGGCCAGTATCGTTTATCAGGATGATTTAGATATTTACCAAATCCGTTTTCAAAACAACGTTTATCTCAATCTAAAAAGTACAAAATTTGAGGCAAACACCATACAAATTTCAGTACGCTTTGGGGGCGGTCTGCTTGAATCCATAAAAGACAAGCCTAGACTAGATGTACTCACCAACATGACCTTCATTCAAGGAGGCTTACAAAAGCATAGTATAGATGAGTTAACCACGATTTTCGCAGGCAAAACCGTGAGTGTAAACTTTCGAGTAGATAATGATGCGTTTGCGTTGTCAGGAATAACTTCTCCGGTAGACTTGCGTGACCAACTAAACCTCATGCTAGCCTATATTATTGAGCCGGGATACCGAGAGGAAGCATTGCGCCAAGCTCATAAAGAAATTGACCAGCTTTACATTCAATTAGCTAACACACCTGAGGGCATTATGCAAAACCAAGTAGCCCGTTTAATTACAAGTAACGACAATCGTTTCGGCTTCCCTGAAAAAGTTGTTCTTCTGAGTTACACCCTAGATGACGTTCGCGATTGGCTAAATGAGCCTCTATCCAACGGATTTATGGAAATTTCTATTGTAGGAGATTTTGATATAGAAGCCGCCATTAGAGACGTAGCACTTACTTTTGGTACCTTACCTGAAAGAAATAAAATCAAACCAAATTTTGAAAAAGAACGTCTAGTTTATTTCCCCAAAAACATACATGAAAAAACTTTTCTCTTAAATAGTGAAATCCCCAAGGCGCTTGTCGCCATCTATTGGCCAACGGATGATACTTGGGACATTTCACAAACACGTAAATTAGGTATACTCGCCAATATTATTGATGAAAGATTACGAATAGAGTTGAGGGAGAAAATGGGAGAAACGTACACTTCTTTTGCGATGATTGATGCCAGCGAAACATTTAAAGACTACGGGTACTTGTTGGCTATTTCAATTGTAGACCCCGAGAATATCGATATTATCGCAGATGCCACGTTAAAGGTGACTCAAGATTTATACGCCAATGGCATTACAGAAGATGAATTTGAGCGGGCCATAAAACCAACGATCAACAATGTAAAGGTTTCAGCACGAAATAATAAATACTGGCTGAATCTCGTTTTAGGGCGCTCTCAGGAATATCCGCAACGACTGGATTGGGCCAGAAATCGCCTTCCTGAATTTCTATCCTTTACCGTAAAGGATATCATGGATGTGGCCAAATCGTTTTTAATTAACAAAGACGCCTTATTAGTCAAAATTACCCCTGCAGGCAACTACGATGAAGATGCCGCTCAACCGATTAACCCCAAAGACAACAAATCGCAATGAGACAACCCCTATTCTCACGTTACACAAATCTAAATGGCTGGATAATTTGCCTCCTGTTTATCATTATCCTAACAACTATTACCCAATATATCGCGCGCAGTCCCTTGGTGGGAGTGGATGATGCCAATATATATTTTGTATATGCTAAGAACTTTGTTAATGGGCATGGCTTTGTCTATAACATCGGCAGTGAGCATGTTGAAGGATTCTCCGCCACCTTATGGGTATTTGTCTGCGCCCTAGGCTTTTTAATAACGGATAACCCCGAGTTTTTAATTCTGTGTTTTAATGTCGTTTGCGTAACAATACTCGTTTTTGCCTACCTGCATTTTTTCAAAACCAAACTTGTAAACCTTTTTCACGACAAGCCATTCACGTTTAAAATTTTATTCTGGGGATTTTTATTCACGCTTATATTTGAACTTCCTTTTTGGTTCTGGACAACCATATCGCTGATGGAACCTGCTTTGTGGGCTCTCATCATCAATGGATCCATGCTCGCACTTCTTCACTTTATTCATTTAGACGAAAAAGATCAGATCTCCAAAATAAAAAACTACGCGTGGGGATGCTCGTTACTGATTATATTCGTTGTGCTAGGACGCCCGGAAGGGATGGCTTGGGGATTGATTATTCCAACTTTGTTTTTGGCTAACGTATTTTTTGTTAAAAACAGAAGCAAAGGACAACTCGCATGGTGTCTATTACCTTTCGTATCTTATTTAGTAACAACCGGAATTTTAGTCAGTTGGCGAGTGTATTACTTCGGGTACCCGCTACCTAACCCTTACTACGCAAAGGTTTCTTCGGATATTTGGTACAATATAAACAATGGGCTCTTGTATCTTCTTGATTTTGTTCAGGGGAATTATTACATTCCGTTGGTTATTTTATTTTTAAATTTGTGGGGTTGGCTTTATGTTTACAAGCGCTTTAAGCATAGCGGTGAATTAGCTGCCATCGATCGCGCGTATTTAACGCTCTCCTGCTTTCTCTTTTGCCCTATCGCTTTCAACATATATAAAGGGGGCGATCATTTTGAGGGCTATCGCTTCTTGCAAACAATATGGCCCATGCTTTTCTTGGCCTTTGTATACTTTGTTGCCCTTTCTAAACAAACGGTGGATCGAACCGTATTATTTTCTCTAGGGCGCTTGAGGCCATACGTGTACGGTTTTCTCATCGGGCTTTTTTTCATGGCCGGTGTCCATGTTTGGGTAAATTGGTATGAGCGTAACCCTTTTATTATACGATTGTCTCAACAAGGTCGTGTTGCGGGTGTCTTTCTTGAAAACTTGTTTAAAGACCGGAAAGCGGGTTTGCCAACGCTAGGGATTATTCCCGCCGGGGGTTATAAGTACGGGTACAGCGGGATGGTGTATGATTTAATTGGATTGAATCTTACGTCTATCGCGCATAATGGCGCTTCCCACACGGGCGAATGGCACCATGCAGCTTTTGAGCAAAAGGATTTCTATCGGCTAAAGCCCGATATACTCTCCCCACGCATTGTTATCGGCGAACCAAAGACATGGAATATCGCGGTAACTGAAAAGTTTTTTGTGAATCGCTATTTAAAGAATTTGGCTTTGTATAAGCGTTTCTGGGATAACTACCGTTTTGTCTTTATTCAGAACAAGAATATGCAAGCGAGCTACAACACATCTGATATCACCGGAGCATTTGGTGTCATGGTTTTCTTGAAGAACGATTTGTACGAAGAACTTAAGAAACGCGATGACGTTCTGATGTCGAACATAAACGTCATCTTCCCCGAGGGACTGTATATGGAAGATCCGGTACCCGAAATTAGCCAATAAGAGCTAGTCCATAAACAAATTGAGCTGCTGTTGAGAGGACGCTTCTTCCTCGACAGCGCTTTGTTTTATTAAAACACGATCTTTACGATAAGGTGTTTTTTTAAGATGCTGGCGAAGGCTCACACCTTCATTTTCTAATTCAGCAAGTACTTCGTTGGCACGGTCAATAACGGATTTCGGAAGACCGGCAAGACGAGCCACCTGTATACCGTAAGACTTATCCGCCGCACCGGGGATGACTTGCCTTACAAAAATAATTTCATCATTCCACTCTTTAACCGAAACAGAGAAGTTACGTAAACGGGGAAGTGAGCTTTCCAGCTGTGGCAGTTCATGATAATGGGTAGCAAAGAGTGTACGAGGACCCTCTGCCTCATTACTATGTAGGTGCTCAACCACTGCCCATGCGATGCTCAAGCCATCATAAGTGCTGGTACCTCGGCCAATTTCATCCAGAATGATGAGGCTTCGATTCGTGCAGTTGTTTAAAATATTAGCCGTTTCGTTCATTTCGACCATAAATGTGGAATTGCCACGGGAAAGTTCATCACTGGCACCAACTCGGGAAAAAATCCTATCTACAATACCAATGCGGCATTCGCTTGCGGGAACCCATGAACCTATTTGCGCCATAAGCGTAATCAAAGCAACCTGGCGAATATAAGTGGATTTACCGGCCATATTTGGCCCTGTGATAACAGCAATTTGATCCTGAGAAGCGCTTAAATAAGTATCATTAGGTACAAATTTATGGCTGCCACCCAAGCCAAGACGAGTCTTACTGAGCATCTGCTCAATAACAGGGTGTCGTCCTTGTTTGATATCAAGCGCATCGCTTTCATCCAACATGGGGCAACAATAATCCCAGTCTCGCGCAACTTGAGCCCAACCGGTAAACAAATCTATTTCGGCGAGCGCTTCAGCTGTTTCTGCCAATTTGCTGCTGTGTTCAAGCACTTGAGCGAGCAGTTCATCATACAAAGCCTCTTCGCAGCGCAACGCCTTTTCCTCTGCTTCCAAAATTTCTTTTTCCTTGGCTTTAAGTTCCTCGGTGTAATAACGCTCGGCATTAGTCATGGTTTGTTTACGGACATAATGACTGGGCACGCGATCGATATTCGATTTCGTGACCTCGATAAAATAGCCGAAGGACCCGTTATATTTAACGCGAAGATTCTTGATACCGCTTGCTGATTGCTGCTGATGTTCAAATTCGGTAAGCCAGTTTTTGCTATTATGGGTCAGATCCAGCAAACGATCCAACTCTTTGTCATATCCCTTTTTGATCACTCCGCCTTCCTGCAGTTTCGTAGGCAGCTCTTCATTTAAAGCGCTTATTAGCAAATCGCACAATGCTTCAAATGTCGTGATTTGATTAGCCAGAGCTCGAACGCTCATTCCTTCAAATTCAGTCAATAACCTATAGATATCCGGCAACAAAGCTATCGTATCACGAATGCCCGCAAGCTCACGCGGATTACGAGAACGGTTTTGGAGTCGTGTCAAAATACGAGTAATATCTCTTAATTGAGCCAGCTGTTCTCGGAGTTGCTCGGCTAACGAAACTTCTTCCACAAATTCACCGACACAATTTTGCCTGCGTTTTAATTCAAGGATATCAATAGCCGGAGTCGCTAAAAATTGTTCCAATAAGCGGGCTCCAGCTGCCGTCACCGTGGCATCCATTGCCTGAATCAGTGAGCCTTCGCGAGTATTTTGACTGGAAGAAAATATTTCCAGATTACGTAGTGTAGCAGGATCCAGGATTAAAGAGCGCTCGCTCTTATATTCACGTATACTAAATAAATTTCTTGGGCGGCTACATAAGCTCTCTGTAGCATAATAGACTAAAGCGCCCGCGGCTCCTAAAGCATTATGCTTATGTGCTATGCCAAAGCCATCTAGGCCTAGAACACCTAATGTTTCGATGACAGTACGCGCGCCACTAACAAGGTCAAACTGGAAGTCAGCCACATGGGAAATTACCCTTTCTTGAGAAAAGTAATTAAACTTCTCCATAAAATCCTCACGCCATGCATCAGACTCCCAACTTTTGTGCGCCCATTCAGGCAGAACAATCTCCTGAGGGTCAATTGAATAAAATACTGAAAGAAGATTATCGTAATTCTTATCCGAAGCGATTTGAAAGTCGCCGGTAGATAAGTCGAGCCAAGCTGCCTGCAACTCTTGATCAACAAACGTGATCGCAAGCATATAATTATTACGAGAGGCTTCTAATTGAGAGGATTCAATACGTGTGCCTGGTGTTAGCATACGGGTAACTTCCCGTTTCACAAGCTTACCAGGTTGTGGTGAATCGACCTGATCGCAAATAGCTACTTTTTTACCCATGGCGAGAAGCTTATTAACATAAGTTTCGGCAGCATGGTAAGGGATCCCGGCCATCGGATTTCCGTTACGATGAGTTAATGTGAGACCAAGCAGTGATGATGCCTCCTTTGCATCCTCCAAAAAGAGCTCATAAAAGTCTCCCAAACGAAAAAGAAGGAAAGTGGCAGCAGGTAATGCCTCTCGAATAGAGAGGTATTGCTGCATCATAGGCGTAAGTGTACTATTATTCTCTTTTATCATAATCAGATGACACCCGTGAAATTTAATTACACATATGCGCATTTGCAATAATGGAATGGCTATTGCCTTGCCCAAGCCTCCAGGAAAACCTGCTAAGCCATACGTTTGGCTGTCGTTTGAACTTAGAGATCGGTAATATATAACCATAGGGTCCCCAAAAATAGAAACGATATGTGATGAATAAATGCGTGGCCTTCGAAGCCAAGCAACAGATATTAGTAGAGGTAGCTTTCATTATACAAACAATAGTTTGATGGGTTAACGTTGATCAGTAGGTTGGGTATTCTTTGAATGAGGAAATTCAAAGGCCAAGATTGTAATATAATAATTTCATAACAGTCAATTATTTTCTGTAAAAAAACTAATAAAAAAGCCTATTATCGTGTTTTAATTTTACAAAAGCGCCAATTTCAGGCAAACTATGCTCAGCTCTCATTCCTACTGTCCAAAATTATTTACTTTTCTATAGTTGTTGGCGTGTGGCATAGTTAATTTTTCCTAGAACTGATTTTTGAATGAAAAAGAGATCCTTGCCCTTATATTTTTTAGCCATGCTTTTTGCGACTACGTCCTTAATGGGAAAGGAACGCGGGAAACATGTAGATAACTTTGCCAGACTCTATGATGAGCGCTTGCGATCCTGTGTTGTGGTGCAATACACGGTTAAATATTACTTAGATCAAGAAAAGAAAGTGGTGAACGGGGTTGTCATTGATAATGAAGGGACAATCGTCCTCAACAGTTTTGATATACCGAACAACGTTTCAATAGAGCAGCTTTCGGACTTCAAAGTATACCCTTTATGGAAGCGTTCTCAAGGGCATGAAGCCGAATATTTAGGATCTGACAATCTCCTGGAGCTTCATTATCTGAAGGCAAAAGGAGATGTGGTGAAGGAAATGAAGTCCATTCGTGATTATAAAAGCGCCACTGCAAAACAAGGCGATCCCGTGTGGGGAATCAGTGTGCTTGAATTTCAAAATGATTGCTATGAGAGTGCGCTGCATCGAAGCCAAGTGAGTTTTATTGACCATTCGCCCTACCGTGTCGGCTGGGCACAAAGCTTTGTGTGTACCGCGGGAATGCCTACGTTTAACCGAAAAGGCGAATTTGTGGGTTGGGGAATTTTACCCCTAAACTCTCCCTATCAAATCGATATTAATGGCCAAAAGTATATGACCCAGCTGACTCCTAGTGGACGAACCGAACGTTTCTTATTTGCGGAAGACTTCTTTCACTACCTAAAGGGCGCTCCTAAAAACATAGGCGGAGATCCTATTCCGTCCATTGGTGTTATTGGAGCAGACCCCTTGAACCCGAAAGCGCTCGCATTTTTCGGGCTAGAGGAAAGTTCTGGGATTGTTATTGGCAACGTTGTGGAAAATAGCCCGGCCAGCAAATCCGGTATACTGCCCGGGGATATTATATTAGGTATCGATGGACTCCCAATACCCTTTTTTGCCGCATCATACGCATACCCGGAGTATCTGGCACTGCTCATTCGAGAAAAGAAAATCGGTGACAAGGTAACCTTTCAAATCTTTAGAAACCGAGAAATAAAGGATTTCGAAGTCGTTATAGAAGCTGCCGCTAAAGGTCTGAGCCAAGCGAAACGGGAATACCTGCCCGAGTACGGCATAGCACTTAGGGAGTATACCTTGGATGATGGCGTTAAGCGCAATGTATTCAAAGCGGATGCCGGAGGCGTAATTGTTGATTTTGTAAAGTATAACAGCCCCGCGGATGATGCCAGCGTTAAGCCGGGAGACTGGATTAAAAGAATAGATGACCATGAGGTTACGAATTATGCAGATGCCATAGCACTCATTCACACAGCAAAAGACGACACCAGTCGAAAGTATTTTATATTGCTTGTACAACGGGATAATGAGACAAGGGTATTGAGAATACGAAAATAAAAGGGCACATGAAGCACAGTTTGGAACAATTAGTTGGCCACTTGGGCAAGTTGAAAGCGCGCGGGGCGAAATCTGTAGCAGTATCGGCCGAGACCTTGGAATCATTGCGCAGTGCGGTTTCAGGAATCAAGCATATAGAAACGCGTACCGAAGCTGAGGAAATACCCCATACTAAGGAAGTTGCTGTCGACTTCGTAAAAAATGAGTCCCCTAAAGAGGCGAAAGAAAAGCCCGTTGAAAAAACTTTGGAGAAAATAACTGCATTTACCTTGCCGGAAGGAAGTAAACAGGAACGTTGGGAATATTTGAGAGATAGAGTGACTAATTGTCCTATTTGTACCGCACACGTAAAGCCGGGTAAGAAAGTCGTTTTTGGTGTGGGATCGTTAGATTCAGAAATCTTTTTCTGCGGCGAAGCCCCTGGAGCGGATGAAGAAACACAAGGAGAGCCTTTTGTGGGAAAAGCCGGGCAACTATTGACAAAGATCATAGAAGCGATGGGGTTGAAGCGATCGGTTGTTTATATAAGTAATATTATGAACTGGCGGCCAGAGATGCCGACTCCTTTTGGCAATAGACCGCCTACTCAAGAAGAAATGGAGGTCTGCCTGCCTTACTTGAAGGCTCAAATCGAAATCGTACAACCCAAAGTGATTGTAGCCTTGGGAGCTACCGCCGTAAGCGGCCTCCTGGGCGCGGATCCAAAAAGGCGCATGGGCGATGTACGCGGCAAGTGGCTGGAATTTGAAGGCACGCCGTTAATGATCACTTTCCACCCTTCCTATTTACTACGTAATGACACCCTAAAGACGAAGAGAATGGTCTGGGAAGACATGATGTCTGTTATGGAAAAAATTGGTATGCCGATATCCGACAAGCAGCAGCAATTCTTCTTGCAGAAGTAAGCATTGATTAATCAGTTATTGATTTCATTGACTACAGGTAATCTTTACGGTTTAATATTTTCACTCTACTGAAAGCATTATCGCATCAACATACTACGTCATGATTCATCCTAAAAAACTCATTAAAACAATACATACCAATTATCACATTACGGATTCTGATAATAAATCACTTAATACCGAAAAAAACGAGAACAAGGACACTCGGACTATTAATTTAATTACAAATGAGCATAAAGTGTTCTTTCCATTGGATGTTATTTTCTACTTAAGCCAGTTTCTGGGACTGAAGACTTTCTTGCTGTTTACGAGCGTGAATCGTTCTGGTTTAGATTGCAGAAAGAAATTGAATAAATATGGAGTCAATATTGCCCTTTTTGAGTCAAAAAACATAAAGAAGCTTTTAAAACATCCCAAGCTATCTACCGAAATTCAGCTTAAGGAATTGTCATACTTATATGCCAAAAAAGGGAAACAGAAGTTTAAGCACGCAATAGCTAATCAGTTATATCTTCGCCAGATTAAAATCCAAAATTGTCTATGGAATAACCCTTTGGGCATCACGCCTCAAAAGATTATACTTTTTAGCGATGTTGAAGAAAAAACGGAAAAAATGGTTCAACTTGAAACGATTATAAAGAATCTCAAAACCACAGGGCACTATAAATGTGATACGATTCCCCTATGTGAAGCTTTCTTAAACGGTTTAACAGAGGAAGAGGCTATTAAAGTCGCTACAGTAATGGAAAAATATCCCAATCATGATATAAATTACAAAATGGTCACTGAACTCAGTCACCTTTCAGAAGAAGCCATAGATCAGATCCTTATCAAAGGAGCATCTGTTTTCTGGAAGAATGTTAATCACTACACAATTAAGCTGATTAAAGAGTATTCCCCTGATCACGAAACAATTAAGGGTGCCGTTATTGCGCTTTGCTTGGGCGGCTTATGTCTAGCGGGCAGCACCTCTCAATACTGGCTTTCGGTACAGTACCCAGAATTGAATTCAGCATACTTCTACCCGCTCGCGTAAACTAAATAAAGTTGTGTCCTTGACGTTGTGGGCATTCAACGTATTATAATTATGGGTAGCTTCGGGAGTATACCTGACACAATTAAGCCAAATCTTATTTCACATGGATAATAAAGACCAGATGACGCAAAAGAAGCCGGATTGGCTGCGCGCAAAACTACCCTCTAGCCCGGAATACAAGTCTGTCAGAAAACTCGTTGATGATAATGAACTTCATACCGTTTGCCAGAGTGCTCAGTGCCCAAATATGGGAGAGTGTTGGTCTCGCGGAACCGCAACCGTGATGATTTTAGGGAACGTGTGTACCCGCTCTTGTACGTTTTGCGCCATTCAGACAGGTCGGCCAGGGACGGTAGACATCGGAGAGCCAGCCAGAGTCGCAGACGCAGTTGCAAAAATGGGGCTTAAACACACCGTTGTTACCTCTGTTGCACGTGATGATTTAAAAGACGGTGGAGCTTCTATATGGGCTGCTACAATACGCGCGATTCGTTTTCGCTGCCCGAACACCGCAGTGGAAGTGTTGATTCCTGACTTCCAAGGCAAATCGGAGCAGATGGACATCGTGCTTGCCGCAAAGCCTGACATTTTAAACCACAACATGGAAACGGTAAAGCGTTTGCAGAGGCCCATTCGGAAAACAGCTACCTATGATAGAACCCTGTGGGTACTTGATTACGCCAAGAAAAAGGGCTTTGTGACCAAATCTGGCATTATGTTGGGCATGGGGGAACAGAAAGAAGAAATCGCAGAAACATTGCGGGACTTGCGTAGTATTGGCGTAGATATCATTACGATTGGCCAGTATTTGCGCCCTTCGGAAAAGCATACCCCGATTGATCGCTGGGTGACGCCAGAAGAGTTTAATGAATGGAAGGAGTATGGCCTTTCCATTGGAATTGGTGTGATTGAATCTGGCCCATTGGTGCGTTCCTCATATCATGCGGAAGAACAATCTGAAGCTTATGGGCTGACAGGATCTCGTGTGCGTACAGATCAGGCTATATAGACCCCTTTTTATTTTTTTATTATCGATTCTATTGTATTATTTAACGACAATTACTACCTATGGATTCTTTTCCTAACTCCAAGCGTGTCTATATAGAAGGCAGCAGGCCTGATATAAAAGTCCCTATGCGGGAGATTTCCCTCTCCCCTACTCACCATGCCAACGGCACTGTTGAAGAAAATGAGCCGTTGCGCGTATACGATACCGCTGGACCTTGGGGTGATGAGGATTATGAAGGCGATGTAACTAAGGGCTTACCCGAGCTACGGAAAACATGGGTTCAGGAACGTCAGGATGTTGAGGAGTATGAGGGGCGTGAGATTAAACCACTTGATGATGGGTATTTGTCCGACAAGCATAGAGAGCACGCGATTGAGAAGAATAAGCTGCAGACGTTTACAGGTCATGAGCCTAGAAAGTTCATGCGGGCCAAGGGTGGCAAAGCAGTTACTCAGCTAGAATACGCCAGGCGTGGGGTGATTACTCCGGAGATGGAGTTTGTGGCGATTCGAGAAAACATGCGTTTACAAAATGCGCGCGAAGCATTGGAGATGAACCCGGCAGCGGCTCAGAACGATTTACGCATTCAACATGTCGGACAGTCCTTCGGAGCAAGTATACCGAAAATAATTACGCCAGAGTTTGTGCGTGATGAGATTGCAAGAGGTCGTGCGATCATTCCTTGTAACATTAACCACCGTGAACTAGAGCCCATGATTATTGGGCGCAATTTCTTGGTAAAGATTAACGCTAATATTGGGAACTCAGCCATTACTTCCTCCATTGAAGAAGAAGTTGAAAAACTACGCTGGGCGGTGCGCTGGGGAGCAGACACCGTAATGGATCTCTCTACGGGCAAGAATATTCACCAGACCAGAGAGTGGATTATTCGTAACTCCCCTGTGCCAATCGGTACAGTACCGATTTACCAAGCCCTTGAAAAGGTAAACGGTAAGGTAGAAGACCTGAATTGGGAGATTTTTAGAGACACGTTAATCGAACAAGCTGAGCAAGGCGTAGATTACTTTACGATTCATGCCGGCGTACTCTTACGCTATATCCCTTTAACGGCTAAGCGGATGACGGGGATTGTTTCCCGTGGTGGGTCTATCATGGCCAAGTGGTGCCTGACGTACCACCAGGAGAATTTCCTCTATACCCATTGGGATGAGATTTGTGAGATTATGCGCGCGTATGATATTTCGTTCTCAATTGGCGATGGCCTAAGGCCTGGCTCGATCGCGGATGCTAATGACGCGGCGCAATTCGGAGAACTCAAAACCCAAGGCGAGTTGACCAGACGCGCCTGGGAGCTCGGTGTCCAAGTGATGAACGAAGGGCCGGGACACATCCCCATGCACATGATCCAAGAGAACATGGAGAAGCAGCTTAAATGGTGTGATGAAGCACCTTTCTATACGCTGGGGCCATTAACAACAGACATTGCACCTGGGTATGACCATATTACGAGCGGTATAGGAGCAGCTTTGATCGGATGGTACGGTTGCGCGCTTCTATGTTATGTGACACCCAAAGAGCACCTTGGATTGCCGGACAAGAATGATGTGCGTGACGGCGTGATCACTTACAAAATTGCGGCCCACGTGGCAGACCTTGCTAAAGGGCACCCCGCGGCACAGTATAGAGACAATGCCCTTTCTAAAGCACGCTTTGAGTTTCGTTGGGAAGACCAGTTTAACCTTTCCTTGGATCCGGAACGAGCAAGAGAGTTTCATGACGCTACCCTCCCCCAGGAGAAAGCGAAAACAGCTCACTTCTGCTCGATGTGCGGACCCAACTTTTGCTCCATGAAAATATCCGAAGACGTGCGTAAGTTCGCAGAGTCCGGCATGGAAGAGAAGGCCAAGGAGTTTGTCGAACAAGGAAGCGCACTGTATACGTAGGCGTTAATATCTATTCAATAAGATGGCGATATACTGCTGCAACCCGTTGTTACTATTCCCGCAAGAGAAATGTGGTTATATGAAAATGAGGCTGCCAATCGTTCCGTTGATCGAGGCCTTAAAGAGGCTGGCGAGGGCAAGGCTAAATACTTGGGCTCCTTTGCAAAATACGCAAAAGACTAATATAGCCACCACATGGATTTCAAATTGCTTTTTAATCCTGAAGCAGAATCCCAGCTTGGCGAGATCCTCAACAATAAATCCGATATAGGGCGTGCGAAACAAGTTAAAAAGGCGTTGCACCTTATTGAAACAAACCTGAAGCAGCCTTCTTTACAGGTACATATATTTGAGTCTAAAAAAGACCCAAATGGAGAAAAGTATGTGAGGCTTACGCCCAAAATAAAACACCTGGTGCTTACCGTATTTTCTTTTATTTTGGCCCAGATGAAACAATAAAAAGCAAACGGATACCGGTTATTACTATTATCGCCATAACACCGCATCCGTAGCAATTACTAAACGGGTACGGGTAGCGCTCTGGGGTCGAGAGACGCATGCTTTTGAATCATGACTGTCTTATTTCCATATTGCCATAGGGGATAAACGAGCTATACTTGTTTTTTTTCTAAATGCTATGAGTAAGAAACGAGTAAAAAAGGCCACGGAGAGCAATACGGTTCAGTCGAATTATAGGAATCGCACGAAAAAGAATAATACCCCATTCAATCAGAAGGGAATTTCTGTTGTTCAAAAAAAGGGAAATAGCAACGTTACAGCAAAAACCTCAAAAATCGAGCCAGAACACACTAGCTTATTTACGCGCAGTGCTTGGGCGGGTTATAAAGTAGTCGATTTCTTACTGCCGGTACCTTCATTTTTGTTTGATGGATTTAATATATATGGAAAGTATTTGGTGGGATTAAACACTCGGGACGTGAAAGATCTTACAGCCCAAACCGTCTGGAAGAACTTGAAGTGCCTCTCACTGAGCAAAGCGTTTGAGACAGGGAAAAGCGTTTTGTGGCATTCAAAGAACCTGGCCTTTATTGCGGGCGTTTCTGCGCTAAACTTCTATGTAGCTTATGCATTGATGGGGTCTTTAGATGAATCCTTTTCAACATTATCAAATACAATCCACTCAACAGGCCTAACTGCCGAGCTTTTTGATGCCGCCTATTGGCCCGTGATGACCGCATTAGGTGCGTTTGTAGGAAGTCAAGTGACAGCTTCAACCTTCAGCACCGTTTTTGAGCATATATTCTCTACCGAGATGGAAATTGACTTAACCAAAGAGTGGATTGATTCCGGCGCTTGTTACGGGATGAAGTATATTGATATAAAGAAAAAGGGGAAAGTGAATGCGCCACATATTCTTTCTGCCGACATTAAGAGCTGGGCTGGTCAGATAGGTTCAATGTTGGCTGAGTGGATTAAAACATGTGCTTCATTCGCACTTGCCGCTAAAACAATTACAAACATTTTGGGTTTTGATATTATAAAGAAATGTATAGGGATACTCCTTCTTGTAAAACTTGCGGTCGCGACATGTAATTATTTTATTCAACTGTATTTTGAACGAGGGGCACGCATACATGATCAGTTGCATGGGAAGTTTCATGATGTGGATAGGTCAGCAGAATCTATTCTACTAAAGCAAGGTCAGCAATATGAGATTGGTATTCTATCGGGATTGTTTGATAGACTACTTAGTCTCAATATTAAGTTTGCCGGGGTGTGCCTGATTAAAAATCTCATCACAACGATCTTCAGTGTCGGCGGTTTTGCCTTGGGGATATATTTATGCAAAGAAAAATTGATTGGCGGTCTCATAAAAGGTGCAACGGCTGAACTTGTAGCTAAACGTGTTTATGATCTGTTTAATTTTGTCTGTTGGAAAGAGGCGAACTCTAAATGGATAACTGCAAGCAAAGTGGACATAGATCGCGTAGAAAGGCTTGTGGAATACATAAAAGCATGGGAACAGAAACAACTCGACAAAGGCAAAAATTTTAAGACTCAGGTGACTCAAGAAATAAAATTTGAATTTGACGGCACGATTGGGAAGATAGATGCTGAAGGGCATTTTGCAAAAGGGAAAATAAGCCTGAAAGCCGGGGATATCTGCCAATTGAGCGGAAAATCCGGTGAAGGAAAATCCACTAGCATACGGGCATTCGCTGGCCTTTACCCAGCTGTTAGCGGTCAGATGACTACGCATGAAAACATGTATTTTATTCCTCAAACCTCTTATATACCCAGAGGTAAAATAAGCTTGCTGGATATTATTCAGTACCCTGAAATCGGATCTGTTAACAAAGAGAAAAAAGAACAAATCGTTGGATTGCTCAAAAAATTTGGATTTGATGATAAACGATTTATTGACCATATCGACGACAAGGAAACGGATTGGTCCGGCGTGCTCAGTGGCGGAGAGCGCCAACGATTAGCGTTAATCGCCGCGATCTTGTGCCTTCTAGAGAAGCCTGGAATGCTGATTCTAGATGAAGCCACTTCTGCTATTGATCAAACAACGAAACTCATGATCGAGAAATACATGAAAGATAATTTACAGAAGAGTATTATCCTTTTCGTAGACCATAATCATAGCGGAAACTTTGCGAATAAAGTTATTCCGATAAATGATCTAAGCGCAGCGTACTCTTTAAATAAAGAGTAAAGCCCTACTCTACCTTTTCTTTCTGTGGTTTTGAAAAATGCCCCTCACGATAGTGGATCAGGAATGAGGCGAAGTATGTGCAAATTACAAAAGAAATACTGCTGACCATAGCAATAGCGGCAAACTGGTACATACTCGTCATATAGTCATATAACCGATACAGAATACCTAGTGTTGTTATAGCACCCACAATGTAGGAGGAGAGTTTATAGTCTAGTATACGCGCTTCGTCTTTCTGTGACTCTGGATTAAGCGCTTCATCCGTCTCTTGTGATTCTAGATCAATCCTTCCCTCGCCCCTATTGTTGTCTTCGATGATACCAAGCTCACGAAGGCACAACCATTTTTCAACTGTAAAACGTGCCTGCTTCATAATCGGATCTTTAGAAAAAGCATTAGCCAGCTCTGAGTTACTAACGTACTCAACGACTCGATTAAATAAACGATTAAGAGACCTTATGGGATTCTCCTGGCAAAATGCGATCAATTGAATGCAAGCGTCTTGATGTGGTAAGTTGAAGTTCATCAGAATAATAAGGGTTTGGGTATTCAGGACATCTATGATGTCGGAATAAACAATGGCAAAAGCAAAATTGCAAATCAAACATTATTGAAATTTTACTTTTATTTATCAATGGTTAGCATATGATGAAAGAAATTATAACAGTGACTCGATGAAAGCTAAATTTCAAAAAAAATGTTTTTCTTTCGTGTTTAAGCCAACAGGCTGGCAGGTAAAGCTAATCCTTGCATTGCTTGTCGTGGCAGGTGCCACGCTTTATATTCTGGGGTATATTGACCCCGCGATTGCCTATCTGGATTCAGAAAGATTGACCTTTCACATAGGCTATTATGAAGTGAGCGTATATGGAATACTCCAACGCCTAGGGCTCATTATTCTTACGCTTTGGCTGACGCATTTTGTGTCTGTGTTTATCGATAGCAGACTACGAAAATTAAGGGTAAGAGCGGGCAACCGGGCGCTAATTGCAAAAGCTGTTCAAATATTACTGTACTGTATTGCGTTTCTCGTTGTCTTGAGGATTTTAAACCTGAATCTTTCTGCACTGGCCATTTTTGGTGGGGCACTCGGTATCGGTATCGGCTTTGGCTTACAGAAGATCGCTTCTAACTTTATCAGCGGGCTGATCCTTTTATTTGAATCATCTGTAGAAGAAGGGGCTATGATAGAGCTTCCTGACGGTACCGCAGGATATGTGCGCTATATTGGGGCACGCTATACACTCATTGAGCAGTTTGATAGTAAAGAAGTAATGGTTCCAAATGAGGAGTTCATAACAACCAGAGTCATTAATTGGACATACTCGAATAACCAGTCTCGTGCAGAAGTCTTGGTTGGGGTTTCTTATGGCTCCGATTTAGATCAAGTACGAGAGCTATTATTAGCAGCAGCGAAAGAGCACCCGATGTGTAGCTTGGCACCCGAGCCCAGGTGCTATTTGACTGAATTCGGGGACAGTTCTGTCAATTTCCGGTTGCTATTCTGGGTTGAAGATGTTCGTAAGGGTAGGCTTCAGCCCAGAAGTGATGTCATGTTCTCTATATGGAACAAATTCAAAGAGCATAATATACAAATTCCTTTCCCTCAAAGAGACATCCACATAATTAGAGACAAGGACGGTAGCGTAGATGAATAATCATATCATTTGGGCATTTGCATTTGATGAAAACGGGAATGCACGTCCTATCAAAGAGGATGAAGTTGCTAAGGAGGTGGAGGCAGAACATTTAACCTGGGTACACCTCGATGCTAGCAATCCGCGAACTAAAGGTTGGCTGGAAGAAGAAACTTCTTATCTTGACCCGTTTATCACAGACGCGCTTTTAGTGGATGAGACACGACCTCGGGTAACTGAGATTGAAGATGGCGCCATTATGATCTTTCGCGGTGTGAATTTAAACGCAAACGAAGACCCCGAAGACATGGTGTCTGTGCGCTTATGGGTAGACGATTGCCGTATTATTACCTTACAACGACGCGATGTGAAAGCATTGTCTGAAATGGTAGACAAACTGAAGTCCAGTAAACGCGGACCCAAGACTGCAGGCGACTTCATTTGTATGCTGGTAACACGTATGTTTGAGCACATGGAGCCCGTACTCGCAACCCTTGAAGAACGTGTTTATGAAATCGAAGAATGCCTTTTAGATAACCCGGACTACAGCCTACGGGAAGGTATTGTAGAGGTTCGAAAACAAGCAATTATGTTCCGGCGCTATATGGCTCCGCAACGAGATGCTATCACTCATTTATACTCCTCCGAAGTCTCATGGCTAGACACAGTCAACATACGCCACTTACAAGAAAATTATAACCGCATCATGCGATATGTGGAAGACCTGGATGCCGTTCGAGAACGTTGCCAGATCGTTCGAGACGAACTCGCAAACGTCCTTTCCGACCGTTTGAACAAGAACATGTATATCTTGTCTGTTATCGCTTCTATCTTCCTTCCCTTAACCTTCTTGACGGGTCTGTTTGGAATAAACGTTTCAGGCATCCCAGGTGCTTATAATAACAATGCATTTGTTATTATAACAGGAGCTATGGTTGCACTGACTCTGATACAAGTTGTTATATTCAAGAAACTTAAGTGGTTTTAGCGAATTTAGCTTTGATTGTCTTTCCTTGGCGGAGTATTATTCTCAACACACAACAAACCCATCATTAAGTTATGAATAAAAGCAATAATGGAAACAACTCATTTAAAAATTTTATTAACAAAATTCCTTCCCTTCTTACTAGAAAAGGAAGCAATAGTGGTAATGAAGGAAATTTGACACCCACTAACACAAAAGAAGATCTGGGTGAATTAGGCAACAAGGATTTCAAACATAACAACAGTTTTGAGCTCTATAAAAAGAAAAAGAATAAATCAGTAATCCTCGAAAAAGAAAAAAATATTGAAAAAAGAGAAATACTGGTAAACGAAAAGAAAAGCGAAGGCGAAGACGAGCCCCATCTCAAACTCGAAGTGCAACAGTGTGGTAAAATACTGTTGCAATGGAAAAACGATACAAGCACTTAACCTTAGAAAAACGACATATAATTCAACGCATGCTCCGTGAGAGAGCCAGCATGCG
>Ga0210032_1000817_pt1 | contig 20099 bp, 17 predicted proteins | sample CryGeyCG2114_250_2_FD_185458 | JGI IMG/M metagenome (GOLD analysis project Ga0210032, IMG submission 185458) | Groundwater microbial communities from aquifer - Crystal Geyser CG13_big_fil_rev_8/21/14_2.50 (SPAdes) (version 2) | ecosystem: Environmental > Aquatic > Deep subsurface > Groundwater ... | reverse complement strand
TAGCCGAAAAACAAACCGTGCTCGATCTCCTGCATTCGGAGCGTTTTGTTGATACGGCACCGCAGGAAATCTACGCAACCCTTCTCGATGAAGGGAAATACCATTGCTCTGCCCGAACGATGTACCGCATTTTGCACGAGAACAAAGAGGTTCGGGAGCGGCGCGATCAACTCAGGCATCCCAAGTACAAGAAACCGGAGTTACTGGCAACATCGCCCAATCGGGTTTGGTCATGGGACATAACCAAACTGCTCGGGCCACGCAAGTGGAGCTATTTTTATCTCTACGTCATCCTCGATATTTTCAGTCGTTACGTGGTCGGGTGGATGGTTGCGGATCGAGAATCGGCAAAGCTTGCAACCAGACTCATTCAGGAAACCTGCGAGAAGCAAGGCATTCAGCAAGGCCAGTTGACGCTTCATGCCGACCGCGGATCGTCTATGAGATCCAAAGCCGTGGCCTTCCTGCTGGCTGATCTTGGCGTTACGAAGACTCACAGTCGGCCTTATACCAGTGACGATAACCCGTTCTCCGAATCGCAATTTAAGACTTTAAAATACCGACCCGGGTTCCCGGATCGTTTCGGTTGCATTCAGGATGCGAGAGCTTACAGTCAAAGTTTTTTTGATTGGTACAACAAGGAGCATCGGCATTCCGGGATTGGATTGTTCACGCCAGAGGCTGTTCATTATGGACAAGCGGAGGAAATACGGAAGCAGAGAGAAAATGTTTTGCTTGAGGCATACGAGGCGCATCCCGAGCGATTCGTGAAAAAGATTCCAGAACCCGCGCCCTTGCCGACGGCAGTTTGGATCAATCTGCCAAAACTGGAGAAGAGCTTGGAAAAGTACACTAATTAATCACTTTCAGTGTCTCAAAGTCATTGACACGTTCCGGAATTTAAATGCTAAGCGGAAAATTCCTAAGCATACGTTGTGAATATTAATTTTAAGGACAACATAATGGAATCGCTCTCTCCTAAAAATTCACAGGAAAATTTAACGACTACTGATATCTCCATATCATCATTTGATATGGTGGCCTCCTTATCCACCGCACTGGATTTGATCGATCCTAAACTTATTAACCACCATAAACGTGTTTGTTATATCGCCACAAGCCTTGCATCTTTCATGGGATTCGCTCACGATGAACTACAAAAAATTTATCTGGCATCTATCCTGCACGATATAGGAGCTATAGCTTTTGAAGACCGACTCAATAGTGTTGAATTTGAGTACGGTGGTGGTGAAACCCACGGTATTTTAGGTGCGAAATTATTGTTAGAGTTCTCTCCATTCGCCAATCTGGCACCGCTGGTCATGTATCACCACACCTGGTGGGATCATGGCAAAGGAAAACTTTCCTTAGATCAAAAGGTACCCTACACCAGCCACCTGATTCATCTTGCGGATAGAATTGCGATTTTAGTCAACGATCAGCAACCCATTCTTTCCCAAATCTCTGAAATAGAAAAAGATATCATTGGGCAATCAGACAAGATGTTCTCCTCTGAATTTGTCAGTGTATTCCTAAAAATCTCAAAGAAAAATACTTTCTGGCTGGATCTGGCATCACCCAACATAGGATGGATTCTGGGTAGAAAATTTAGTTTTCTGCAAACCATGCTGGGATTGGACGATTTGAGTGACTGGTCTCGTTTTTTTGCGGTCATCATAGACACACGATCCCGGTTCACAGCGACTCATTCCAGTGGTGTCGCCGCCACCGCGCAGAAACTCGCCAGCCTATTTAATTTTTCAGCTCTTGATTGCAAAAAAATGGAAATAGCAGGTCACCTGCACGATATCGGAAAGCTGGCGGTACCTAATTCGATTTTGGAAAAATCGGGTCAGTTAAACACCAAGGAATGGCGAGTTGTGCATGCTCATTCCTATTACACCCACTCTATTTTGGATCAGATCACAGGCTTTGAAGAAATCACTCGTTGGGCTTCTAATCACCACGAGACCCTTGATGGAAGAGGATACCCTTTTGGACACAGTGGTGAAGAATTATGCATAGGCTCCAGAATCATGATGGTGGCAGATATTTTTACCGCCTTGGCAGAAGACCGTCCCTATCGAAAAGGACTGAATGAACAAAAAATCCAGAACGTGTTTTTTGAATGTATTCAAAAAAACAAACTCGATCCTCTAGTGACAGAAGCTCTACTCGATAATTATGAAATCATGAATTGCATTCGAATTGGCGCACAGGTCAAGGAAGCCCAAAGATTACAGAAATTTTGGGAAACTGCGACTTCTCATAATTAAATCTAAAGATATAAATGGGATTTTAAATTCACCAATTGACTTAATTTATTTCGCAAATGCAGTTATTTAATTTTGGAGAATCTAAAAATGGGCGCACTTTATGGAAATACTCAATTGACCGGAAAAGAACGGTTTTTTGAAGACATTATCGTCTCGAAAACTGATCTACAGGGAAAAATCACTTATGCAAACCGTACTTTTCTGGAAATTGCGGGTTTCCCAAATGAAAAGTCATGCCTGGGTCAACCTCATAACACCATCAGACATCCAGATATGCCCCGGGCCGTATTTTACCTACTGTGGGAAACAATAAAAAAAGATCAGGAAATTTTCGCTTATGTTTTAAACCGCTCTCTCAACGGAGATCACTACTGGGTGCTCGCGCACGTAACCCCCAGCCATGACATAAATAACAATATCATCGGATATCATTCCAATCGACGTATCCCGAATAGAAAGGTGCTGGAAGAAAATATTATTCCTCTGTACAAAAATTTATTGAGCATAGAAAAATCATGTTCCAGTCCTCAAACGGGAATGGAAAAGGCTTTTCAAACAGTTCTCAATCTTTTAAGCGATGCCAAGTTGGGATACAACGAATTCATATTTTCTCTGGGGGTATAAATCAATGAACATACCAATAAAAAAAGAGTTCAATCATTTTTCTGTGAGCACTCCTTCGGATGAAAGCGTCAACGTTGCAGAAATTGAAACAGCACTGGTTACGATCAAACAAATATGTGCTGGCAACTTTGAAGTACGTATCACTGACATTAAATCCACGGGACCATTAGGAGAACTGCTCAATACTGTAAACGATCTAGTGGATCGTTGCGACGCTTACATCCGTGAATCAAAAGCCTGTATGGAACATGTCAATAACAACCAATATTTCCGAAAGATCATTGAAACCAATATGGAAGGTTCATTTCTCATTGCCAGCAAGACGATCAATGGGGCTCTTCTGGCCATGAAGAATAAATCTCAACAATTCAAACAACTAACGGATCACTTTGAAGATTCAGTGGAAGCTTCTATGGGAATGATTGTCAATTCCTCATTTGAATTGAACCAATCTTCCAAAACAATGGAAGACGTGGCAAGCAAAACCAGCTCACAGGCCATGCTTTTAACCGAACACGCCGCAGAATCATCGGCCAATGTTCAAACAGTTGCCGCCGCATCAGAACAGCTCTCTGCATCCATCAATGAAATCAGCCAGCAAATTATATTAACAAACAAACTTGTTGGGGAAACCACCCTTGTAACGACGGATACAACACAAAAAGTCAATGAATTGCAAACGGCGGGAAAACAAATTCGCAATGCGATAGATATTATTCAAAAAATTGCAAAACAAACCAATCTCCTCGCATTGAATGCCACCATTGAAGCCTCTCGTGCAGGCGAAGCCGGTAGAGGATTTGCGGTTGTTGCGAATGAGGTAAAAAATCTGGCCAAGCAAACGGCCGAAGCAACAGAGGAAATTCGTGGTTACGTAACGAATATCGAATTTGCAATCGATGGAACCAAATCCAGCATTGAAAAAATCTCGGATCAAGTGGAAGAAATAAGCGCGTCAAACACTTCCGTTTCTGCGGCTGTAGAAGAACAAGGTGCTGCAACAAATGAAATAGCCCGCAATATAGAACAGACTTCCGCACGAATAAAGGAAATGACTTCAAATATCGTCGAAGTCTCCAACTCAGCAGAAAACGTAGGCAATATAGCCGCTGAAGTCAATACTGCCGCGACCAACCTTTCTACTCAATCCGATGCGCTGCAAACGGCTGTTGAAGCCTATTTGAAGGAAGCAAGAGCGGCTATTTAAAACAAGAGTGATCGCAGATAAGTACAAACCCTAGCCCTACCTCTAAAGTTTTCCACGAATGCAGGAGAAAAAAAAGCCCCCGGATATTTCCGGGGGCTGTAGACTTTATCAAGCTGATTCTCTCTATACCTGCATTCGCATGACTTCTTGATAGGCTTCGACAATTTTGTTGCGAACCTGCATGGTCAGACGGAAAGCCAGATCGGCCTTTCCAACAGCAATCATGGTCTCATGAATATTGCCTGTTTTACCTGCCGCAAAATCTTCAATTGCCGTATCGGCCTGCTTCTGCAGATCATTTACTTTCTGTAAGGACTCTGAAAGAGTGTCTGCAAAACTCACTCCTCCATCAGCACCATCAGCAGGTTTGGATTGGGCCGGCTTGGGAGCCCCTACACCCTGCAATCCCTTCAAACTGGACTGTAATGTGATGTCGTTCATTTTATGCAACCATCGATCATTATTTCTAACTATATTTAAAAACTCACACCAACCTGAAAACCTGTTTCTTATGTTTTCAAGCGGATAAATTCAAATCCTAAAACCTACCACTACTTCTTTATAATTTAAAATCTTCTTGCAATATTGTCAATGCTTAAAAACCGTTATTGAGCCTGTTCTGTGATTGCCGCTCGTACAGTAGAGGCACGTTTCATCATCAATGCAATCGTGGCGTTGTACTGAATCTGGTTTTCTGCCAGTTTCGCCATTTCTTTGTCCACATTAACATTGTTGCCATTCGACTTTGCCGCATCGACTTCTTCAAAAACATCGGCCTCCAGATTTTTGATCCCTTCATTCGAAGGCCCCATGTGTTTTGAATTGGTTGAACTCATGCTCACTTTGCCATCCATATTCAAAACACTTCGCAATTGAGCTCCAAAATCCAGATCCTGTGCTTTAAAATCGGGTGTCTCTGCATTGGACAAATTACTTGATATCAGCATATGACGCTGAGAATTGAAATCCAGGCTCTTTTTCATCATCGCCGGAACATTGTCCGAAAATAAAATTTTATCTATAAGCATAGGCCATCTCCTTTAGCACTTGATAAAGCAAGTTATGTGCCATCGCAGAATGACTCATGCCTATGCATGATTTTTCGGGATAAACCATTTAAAACATTAGCTTTATATATTTCTTAAAAAGAGATTTTCTCCCTCTATTTTTTGTCAGAAGGAAATTATTACCTCCTCAAATGTGGAAATTTTGACGCAACTCCAATTTTTTACGACAAACGAACATACCTACCCAGTTTTATGTAAGTTTGTTATAATTTTTACTAAAATAAATACAAGCACCCATTTCAAACGTCTGGCCATGCCCATTGAATTAGAAAAATTGAATCAAACGCTCCAGGGTTTTGGCAAAGAAAATTTGTCGGACATCTTGCATTACACCGCAACAGGTCTGCAGAATATTTACAATTGTCAGTTCCTTCGGATTTACCTGGAAGATTTGTATGAGGGGATGCTGATCTGCCAATATGTTGCAGGCGACAATCCTTCTGAAGGAGAACCTGTGACGCAGTTCATAGCTCCTCAAAAATCTCTGATGTTTCATTCTTTTTTTGAGAATGAACTGATATTGTCCTGGGATCCCAAGCGCAGGGCAAACAACAACGAAGACCCGTTTGATAAAATATCGGGTGTGAAAAGTTCCGCCATTTTCCCCATCGCCCATCAACTGCGCCCTATTGGCACTTTGAGTCTGGACTGGCTGGAGGAAGGCGTTTTTCTGAGTCCGGATCAAATTCAAGAAATACAGCAGTTCTTGTCAGAAAACAGTTCGGTCATCGACCGCGCCAAACGTTTCCATCAACAGATTTCATTTTCCAATCATCTGGATCTGGCGCGAAAAAAAGAAGCCGCCTGGCGGATGGTGAGATCGGCTGTCAAATTGATCGACAGTCTTTCTCTGGCTTCGGTGCTGGTCCCCTCTTCCACTCAAAACCCGATCAGAAGTTCTCAGACTCCCACCGATTGGCTGGAGGTCATGGCGGTTTTCTCAAAGGATAAAAATGACGCACTGGTATACGGAAACAAGGATCAAATCAGCATCGTCAATAACGATAACCTGATCAACCGAATTGTAAAGCATGATCCCGAACGCGGCCTGATCGCACGGGAACCGGGTAGAGATTCTATTTTGATCGAAAATATTGGCGACGAAGATTTTGCCAGAAAAGAGATCACCCGCAAAATAAATCTTGTTTCGCTCTATCAGTTTCCCCGCTTCCATCCCGAAACAAACCAATTCATCTGCGCGGTCAATTATTACACCAACACTCCGCATGAATTCACCGAATTTGAGAAACGTCTGCTCAGCGATCATGCCTCAATGATAGAACAGATGATCGTGGAAAAAACTCCTGAGCGTGTTGAAATTCAAATTCTATCTGAAATTGAAGAACTGCTCTCTGATGACCGCGATACCTTGCAGGATTTCCTGCATAAAATTCTGGATAAGGTCTCCGAACTCATTGGAGCCGCCTGTGGTTCGGTCTCCATTTTACAAGTTCGTGACGGCAAGCGATGGCTGGTCTTCGAAACCAACGACGGGAAATTGATTGGTGCCAAATCCCGTGGCTGGATCAAGAAAAAAAAGATCCCTCCTCTCCTCGTAGGAGGCGAAGAATTGCCCATGGATCAGCGTTCCCTGAACGGGTACTGCGCTCATACCGCACGCTCTGTTCTGGCCAACGACGTTTTTGATCTGGAACAAACGAAGGGATTTTACAAAAGCATTTCACCCATCATCCGTTCCGAGCTAGCGGTTCCCATCATTTACGGCAACCATGTCATCGGTGTCATCACACAGGATGGTTATCGCAAAAACTCGTTCACGGAAGAGCATAAGCGGATACTCCAGATCATCGCCAGCTTGATCAGTCAAAAAGTTTACACTCGGATACAAATCGAGGATTTGAAATTGGAGACCGTTCAAGTCAGACGCGATATTGAATATCGCGATCCTAAAGTATCCTCCTATCATTTCGGCAACGTGATCGGTAAAAGCGAAAAAATCCATCGTCTCGTTCGACAAATCGACATCGTTGTGGAATCCACTTGCCGACGCATGTTGAACTGGAGCGCAGGCAAAAATGAAGAATCCATCATGGGTCTGCCCTGCCTGTTGATTCAAGGCACCACAGGGACGGGCAAGGAATTTTTCTTCAACAATATCTATTCGCGTATTTCTGAAATTTTTCAGGCAGAAAAGGGAGCTCATTTTAAAACACCCTTACGTAAAACCAATATTGCCGCGTATAGCGGGGAATTGACTTATTCTGAATTGTTTGGACACGCCAAAGGCGCGTTCACCGGGGCAGAATTCCAGCGCAGAGGTATTTTAGAAGAAGCCGATGGCGGCGTCGTTTTCCTCGACGAAATCGGGGACGCCGATCCAAAAACCCAGGTCCAGTTATTGCGTTTTCTCGACACCGGGGTTTTCATGCGGCTGGGAGAAAATCAGGCTCGCTACTCGCGTATCTTCCTCATCGCCGCGACCAACAAGAACCTGAGAGAGGAAATCGAAATGGGAAATTTCCGCGAAGATTTGTTCCAGCGACTCAACGCCCTTGGATTCCATATCCCCAGTCTCAACGACCGCCGGGAAGACATTCAGGACCTTGCCACGCATTTTCTGGGAATACTCGACCAAACCTACCGCAATAGTGACTCGCAGAACGCCTTAAAAATAGAACAAAGTGCGATCGAATACCTCAGCACTTATTCCTACAGGGGAAACGTTCGCGAACTGAAGAACATTTTGCTCCGGGCCACACTCTTTTGCCAGAACGATATGATAACGCTTGACGACGTGATCGCCTCCTGCGAGGTCGATCCCCATTCACAAACAAGCATCGGGCTCACCACAACAACACCGGAAGCGGCCATACTCAGTCGGCTCGAATCTGGCGCAGGAGACTTCTGGAGCGAAATTCACCAACCCTTCAAGCAAAATAAAATCACACGGGAAACCGTCTTATCCATCTACAATACTGCTAAAAATCGTTACCGGGCCAACCTGCCTGGATTGGCCCTGAAACTTCGCGCTATATCTCATGAGGTTGAAGGCAATCCTGTCGAACAAAAAAAATTTTTAAGCTTCAAAAACTTCCTCTACAAAACCATACGTATCACGCAGGATTCAATTTCTGGCTGAGATTGTTCAAAACTTAAATAAGAACTTTCGGCTTTAATAAAAGTTAAGAGGCCTCCCTCAAGGATCTGCAAAAAATCAGCTACATATTACCGAGCTTCGAAACCGTCACGACTTTTGAACCAAAAACTCCAGAGTGACCGTTGTCCCTTTACCCAGCTCGCTGTCAATCAAAACAGTCCCATGGTTATTTTCAACAAAAGACAGGCACACAGGCAAACCCATCCCCACGCCATAAATATCCTTTTTGGTAGAAAAAAATGGATCAAATAATTTGTCCTGATCTTCTTTTGAAATACCGCAACCTGAATCTGAAAAAATGATCTTCAAGCAGTCAAGGTCTTTTGTATGCAACAAACTTGTTTTTATTTCAATCCACCCGGGGCCCTGTATGGCTTCTACAGCATTCCTTAGGATGGATAAAAAAGCCTCTTTCATTTCGTGGGCATCCCAATCCATATTAGGAACATTGGGGTCAAAAAATTTTCTTATCTCAATCGATCGTGCTTTGATGTCGGGATCCAGCTTGACTAGAATATCCTCAAGCAAAAGATGAGGAGAAATATTCTTGATAGTCACACTCTCCTTTTCCGAATAAAAGGACAAGGCACTGACAATGTTTCCAATTCGTTTGATTTCATTCTTGATTTTCAACAGAGGTTTCTTCTCCATTTCCTGATCGGTCTTTTTCAAAAGCATTTGCACGTGCATGGAAATGATGTTCAAAGGATTCAATACTTCATGAGCAACCCCGTCAGCCAATCGACCGATGCCTGCCAGTTTTTCAACCTGTCGAACTTGTTGCTCCGCCAGCTTCAATTGATTTTCTTTCTCTAGCCGTTCAGCAATATCTTTAAACAACACAACCGCACCTTTGATCGTATTGTTCTCCTTTATGGGATGGACCAAATACTCAATCGGGATGGGCTTTTGATCTTTTGTCCAGAAAAATTCATTTGAGGCCGAAAATATTTCCCCACTATGCATGATTTTGTTAACAGGGCATTGGTCCCAAGGGTACTCATCCCCATCCATTTTTTTGTGATGTACTATTGAGTGCAGGTGTTTCCCCGTCAGTTCCTCACTCGTATACCCCAGCATCTTAGCCCCTGCCAGGTTGATGAATGTTGTGTTGCCTTCTAAATCCAATCCATAAATACCTTCTCCTGCGGAGTTCAATATCAATTGGTATTGCAAAGAAAGCTCATGATACTGCAATGCGACCTGCTTTCGTTGGATGATTTCAGCATCCAAACTCTCATACAGGCTGTGCAAATCCGTTTCCAAACTTTTTACATATCGACAGTAGAAAAGGAACATAAGACCACCAATAAAAACAAGGATGAGCAACACTCCAGCTTTCAACTGTTTGACCAAATCTACTTCAAGGGAAACATTTCTGAAAATAAAGACATTTCCGACCTGCTGGTTTCCCGCATCCATCAAAGCCGTTGTGCCAGCTTGCCATTGGCTTCCATCCCGTTCATCCTCAAACAAATACAAGGATTGCTTGCCCTGCGTGTTTGAAACAACGTCACGAAGTCTTTCTAAAAATCTAGGGGAGGACTGACTCGTCACCACAAATGAGTCGAACTCATCCCAATTGGCTTCAGTACCCATCATACGAAGCCCTTCGTCCCAGGACTGCTTATTCAGGTGACTTTTAAAGATTGTAAAAACCAGCCCTACATCCAGTAAACCAGACAATTCAGAAGTCAAGTATTCGATTTCTTTACCCAACTCAATGTAGCCAACGATCTTCCCATCGATTCGCCATGGTTGAACCATACGCAAAGTGAAGGTACCCAATACGCCCAGTTCTATACCATAGGCAGGTTTCCCGGTCGCCACGGCTTGCTTCAAGGTAAACCGTTCGATGGTATCTCCAAATCGCGGGGGATTGTGCGCCCGAAGAAAGCAGGTTTGATCTTCACCGATAAAATAAAAATGGGTGATATTGTAATCGGTCTTTATTTTTTCAAAGATCTCTTTTGAATGTTCAATCAATTCATTGCGATTCTGAGCCAGGAAAGCTTTTTGTAATCCACTTTTTTCGCCGAAAAAGTGCAGCAATCCACCCAACAATTCTGCGTCCAAAGATAAGAATTTCTGAAAGTCTTTTTTAAACCTCTCAATATACGAAAAGGTTTCCTTCGCCATATGCTTTTCTAATTCAAGAGCAGAGTAACTTGCCAATGAAAAAAACAGCACCGTGACCAATAAAAAGGCGGGAACAATAACAGGCAAGCGAATTTTTTTTACGGAGTGATTTTTGTAGGAGGAAGGATTCATTTTGATTTTTACCCAAGACTTCCTTTTTGCAAACTATTTATAGTTGCATAATCGTTTATCCCTTACAAAAGGTTATCACTAAACTAAAAATTTTGTGTAGTGAAAATTTTTGCTTCAAACTAGAATATAAAACAATTCTTTGCCAGCCCCATTGACAAATGATCCAGCAGACCCCAACTTTACTATAGTAGCTGTGTAGAGTATCAATAGCAGGGAGGGCAGCCTCCCAAACGTGCCAGAGTGTACCGTGGAATGGTGCAAACACCTCTAGGTCTCCTCCATGAAGTAAAAATCCATTCCCTCCGGACACTCTGGTGTTTTATGTACTCCCTATTTATTGCAACTTGGCCCATTCTTGTGGGCTTTTTTTTTTTGCAACAACACCTCTCACGTTTCCTGTCTTAATCTGCAAAAATAACCCAACCGGAATTTTATGTCATCTATTGGCAAGTGGCTTTTTGCACCCCTCTTGACATGTTAATATCTGTGGTTATAATTACTCTGAAAAGTAGTTTACCCAGTCAACCTGCGAGTTCAATAGAAAAGGAGGAAACCAATGGAAAATAGAAAATCAAGTGATAGAAGAGGAAGGGACCGACGCAAGGGCTTACCCTATTTTGGCGTAGACACACGTAAAAAAAGTCGAAGAGAAACAAGTGATCGTAGAAACCAGTAACCCTGCAAAAGAGATCCACCAGCTAGAAACACGCTATATCAGCTCCTTTATTCTGAAAAAACAACAAGTCCGGTCCCCTGAGATAGATATTCTGAAGGCAACCTAAAACGTGCCCATTTTACTGTGGAATGAGAAACCTGTTCGCCCTGAAGTAGAAATCCATTTCTCACAAACACTTTGGTGTTTTATGGCACCTTTCGCAACACCCCCCAACATCGCCCCTAATCTTTGAAAAAGAGACGCTCCAAATATAGAAGAATACGGTGAGTCTCATCCATACACACCAAACCGGTAGCATACATTCACTCGTAAAAGGGGCTAGTCATGCAAGAAGAAGTCAAAAACAGGCGGTCCACAAAAAGGGTTCTCTATTGATTGAAAAAATGGGGAGTATGTGGGGATTGTTACTGAAGGAGATATATCACGAAGAGTCATTGCTCAAATCAAACAGCCCATTGACGTTCAAGTTGAAGCCATTGTGTCAAAACCCATCATCACCATAGAATCGAATCAGTTGATGGTCACAGCATTTTTAACTATGGAACAATATGGGATACGCCATATCGCAGTCAGCGAAAACAAAAAAATCATTGGTATGCTTTCTATCAGGGATTTCTCCAAATATTATATCAGGAAGTTCAGCAAGCGTACAAAATAAGCCGTTGAATACAATAGATTCCTTCGAAGCACGAGAGATATCAGTTCGATTTGATCGCATGCGCTATCGGTATTTCGTCAATGCGTGTTGTGTAGGCCGGCGTTTTTCTTTCGGCTTTGGGTTGCCATTTCTTTTGCAATCCCTCGCCCGTGAATTTGATCGTCCCCGCTCCCATCATGCCGTTGATCCTGTCGATGGCCTGCATGAGCAATGCGGAATGAACCTGTAGTTCTACGTCTTCAAACAATTCCTTTTGTTGTGTGCCTGCAGGCGACAACTCATTGAGCATGACACCTGCTTTTTTGTAGGCAAATCCCGGTCGATAAATTCGTTTTAATCCTGCGAGTGCGGCTCCTGTCAACAAGCGCGTGTCACTGCTGGGCTGGGATAATGGCACCAACAGTCCGCTATTGTACTGCGGTTCTCTTTCCTTGAATCGATTGGTCTCGATGAAAACATAAACCAATGCCGCGACTGATTTTTGATGACGTAACTTTTCAGCCGCCCGGGTGCTGTAAGTGATGACCGCCTGACTGAGATCGCTCAATGAGAATATCGGCGCACCAAAAGACCGTGAGCACATCAACTGTTCTTTCGGCGGCGCAATTTCTTCCAGAGAGATACAAGACTCCCCGTTCAATTCTCTAACGGTTCGTTCCATGACCACTGAGAATTGTTTGCGTAAAACTTTAGGTGAGGATTTTTTAAGATCGAAGACCGTGTGGATGCCCCATTCCGCAAGTCGCTTTTCGGTTCGACTTCCCACACCCCACACCTCGCCCACCGCTATTTCTGAAAACAATCTGTCCAAAACCTCTGGTGGCATCACATTCAAATCGCACACACCCTCAAAAGCCAGTCGTTTTTTTGCCAAATGATTGGCAAGCTTCGCCAGTGTCTTGGAAGCCCCAATGCCCACGCAAACCGGTAACCCGACAAACTGTTTGATCGTCGCCCGCATACGCTGGCCATAATCGCTGAGGTTCAAATGCTGAAAACCGGTGAGTTCCAGAAAGCATTCGTCGATTGAGTAGACTTCCTGGTTGGGACTGAAATGGGAGAGGATCTTCATCACCCGATTCGACATATCTGCATAGAGCGTGTAATTGCTGGAAAGGGCGATGAGGTTGTGGCGTTTGGCCCATTCCTGAATTTTAAACCAGGGGACTCCCATTTTGATGCCGAGGTCTTTCACCTCTTGCGAGCGTGCGATGACACAACCATCGTTATTGGAAAGCACCGCAACCGGTTTTCCCTGTAACGCCGGATTGAAAACCCGCTCGCAGGAGACATAAAAATTATTACAGTCCACCAGTGCAATGCTACGTCGGGTCATGGCCACAGCTTATGAATTGCCCAGCGCACCACTCCCCAGATTTCCAGATCGCCTTCGGGATCGATGAGAATATCGTTGTAGGCCGGATTACCCGCCTTCAAAACCGGATGCCCCTCACAAAAAGCGAACTGTTTGACCGTAAATTCGCCGTCAATCGCCGCAATCACGATATTGCCAACCACAACCGGCAAAGAGCGGTCGACAACCAGTAAATCACCGTCAAGAATTCCACATTGAACCATAGAATCGCCTCGAACCCTTAAAAAGAAGGTCGCCTCTTTGTGTTGAATGAGGTGTTCGTTCAAGTCGATCCGGCTCTCAATGTAATCATCTGCAGGAGAGGGGAAACCCGCTGAAACGCGGGCCCCAAATACGGGAAACAAGGTTTGTTGAACATCAGACATAGGCACTCTTTTCATTGTTCAGAATAGACTGATTGTCATCGATTTCTCGAGCAGAGTCAACAAATTTTCGCTTTTTATTCGCTATTATTTACCGAATGATCTTGCAGGTTTTGCTGAGGGGGGATTCGAAGCGGTTTCTCTCGGTCAAACAGGGTCAATCGTTACTATAGAAACCGTTTCCAGTATTTTGGTGATGGCTTCCATATCGTACTTGTTCGCAAAATACCTCAGACATTTAACAAATTCCTTTGGCATCCCATCCGTTAAATCCATCTCCGCGATACATTTTTCGAGTTCCGTAATATTGTATAGCTCGGCAGAGTTTTTCAATTTCAAGTACAGATCTTCCCGTATCGAAACCTCAGAAAAGTTCATTTCACCTACAGGGTCTGATTCATCAGCAATGTTCTCTACCTCATAAACGAATTCAACATCGAGCAGATCGTTGAGACAACGAAATATGTCTTCGTCCTTGAAAGGTTTGGAAATATACTCGTCACAACCCAATTCCAAATAATGCTCACGTCGGCGATCAAAGGCCGATGCGGTGATCGCTACAATTTTAATCCGTTCATTCCCAAATTTTTCCCGGATTGATTTGATCGCCTCTTTGCCATCCATGACGGGCATTCGCATGTCCATGAAAACAATATCGGGTTGATGTTCGATAGTTTTTTCCACGCCCTCTTTTCCATTGTCTGCAGTGATGACTTGAACGCAGATATCAACCAGTAATTTCGATAGCACATCACGGTTTTCTTTGACATCATCCACCACCAACGCTTTGACTGCGTAGCCCGGTGCCAAATGAAGAACTTTTTCAGTTTTCTGACTTTGATTTTTTATCCCCTCTTTTGCCGGAGGCAGGCTAAGAATAAAATGAAAATGCGCTCCCTCATTAGCACCCGATTCTAAAAACAAATCAGAACCCATGAGCTCAAGGAATTTTTTGGAAATAGCCAGTCCCAACCCCGTCCCCCCTTTCCTTGCGCCCTCCTCTTCCTGTTGAAAAGCATCAAACACCTTCTGGTGGGATTCAATGGGAATACCAGGCCCGGAATCCTTAATATCAAATCGATATTGATCATTTCCAAGAAAGACGACTGAAAATGAAATCTCCCCGGAATCCGTGAACTTGATCGCATTTCCAAGAAGATTGACTAAAACCTGATGAATTTTTGTTTCATCTCCCCGCACCAGAACCGGATCGGAGAATCCTTTCACAAGCCAGCGCAATTGCTTTTGTTGACAACGCAGGTCGAACAAAGCAGAAAGGTTCGAAATCAATTCATTGAGATCAAAATCGCAGGCATGGAGTTCCATTTTTCCGGCTTCGATTTTGGAAATGTCCAAAATTTCGTTGATCATTTTCAGGAGATTCTTGCCACTGGAATCGATGGTTCGTATGGCTTCTCGAGTATCCTCATCCAAATTCTTTTTCCGGAGCAATATCTGCGAATAACCCAGGACAGCGTTCATAGGCGTACGGATCTCATGACTCATATTCGCAAGAAATACAGATTTAGCCCTGTTGGCTTTTTCAGCCTCTTCTTTAGCCACTTCCAGCTCTTTGGTACGCTCAAGCATATCCTGAACAGCTTGCCTTCTCGTAGTAAACGCACCGTTAACGACAGCAAAACATAAAAAACTGAATATCCCACCCAATGCCAGAATATAGGTTGGCTGATGCTCATCCATTGATACTTCAAAGTCAGAGAGAGAATTAAAATCAAGCGTCCACAAATGACCGTAAAGGTTCACCCCTCTCGCTTCCGTAAACATAGGCACATTGCCCAAACCATTCCCCTCGGTGCCTTTGAATAAAACACGATAGGAATCATACATCATGGTAGATTCATTCATTTTTTCCCCATCGTACAAATAAAAACCAATGTCTGACGTTTTGGGACCAAGAATTCCAGACATGAGATCATTGACGCGAAAAGGGCTGTACACAAAGCCTTCAAGAGCCTTGCGTCTCTGCGCGACAGTTTCTATCGGCATATTTTTTTTATACAGAGGGAGGTAAACGAGAAATCCACTTTGCACATCGTCATCAATTTCCTGCACAAGAATAACTTTTCCCGAAATGGTTGTGTCCCCCGTGTCTCTCGCCTCTTCCATTGCTTGCCGGCGCGTGCTTTCCGAAAACATGTCGTATCCAAAAGCCTGTCGGTTACGAGGAGTAAACGGTTCCAGATAAAGAACAGGAGTATATTCTTCTCGATCGCCCTCTGGTTTGATTTGATAGTCTGAAAAACCTTCGGCTTGAATTTGTCGGATATGTGCCTCTTTATTTTCAGGAGTTACCCTGAGGGCAAATCCAATTCCTTGAATTCCGGGAAATCTTTCATCAATTTGTAAATTTTCAACATAAGTTTTCCACTCAACTCGACTCACCTGGGTCGAAGCTTTGAACAAACCGATGCCCCCGCGCAACACCTGCTCATAAGTTTTCATCCTCTCATTCAGAGCCGAAGTGATCTCCTCCACTCTGAATGAAAATCGTGCCTGAGCATCCCTGTAGACCGCATTCCGGGTAGAATTCCAAAAGAAAATTGTAAGGAGAAGGTTGAAAATCAGTATGAACCATGCAAATTTTTCACGATGCATTTGCCATAAAGAAACCTGTCTGCCTATGATTTTTTCTTTAAGAAATTCTTCCATAATCGATTCAGATCAAAATTTAAATTTCATCCCTCAAGCCAATACTTCAAAAATTTTTGAATTAAGGGCCGTCGACCTCAAAGCCTTTGTCGCGCTAATTCCAAGGGCCAGTATACCGTATTGTTAGATATCCAATAGATGAGATAGAAAATATTTTTGAAATTTAATAGCAAACACGAATGAAAGTAAGACAATTATTTTTTTTTAAATGATAAAATAAGACAGGGATACTTGGGCAAATGGCAAACAAAAACCAATACTACCTAAATGGAGGCTCTATGTTTATCAAGTCCTACGACGACGAGTGGACCACTTTCGTAAACCTGAATAACTGTACCGGAATTATTGTGATGGAAAAAATAGATGGGATGCCTGGGAAATGGCTTGTCCGCTTCCAAACCACGGGAGGAACCAACTACGACTCAACGGTATTTGGATCAAGAGAAGATGCTCAAAAATGGCTCAACGAAATTCTAAAGCAGTCTGGCGGGTGATACCAGCCCAGAAAATCATGCGCTGACCCGGTGCAACACAAGCAACCTGGCTGGCGTTCTCCCTGACCTATTCTACAAAATTATTCTTTAGAAAGAACGGTGCTAAGGGCAAAACCTGCTTCCCACAAAAAGCCCACTTCCCATTACACGGGGCAAGTGGGTTCTTTTGCGTTAGGCGATGATGAAGTTTGTGAGCCAAGTGTCCAGTCCGAAGTCTACCCCCTCACAAACCACGGTAGCAGAATCAGGAGTGTCCCGATCAGGGCCATTAGATAGGGATCGGACACGAGATAAGGGAAAGCGCACAGGCCGATGCCTGCAAATCCAGCAATGGCATTTTGCTGTTTCTTGCCGTAGATGAAGTACCCCACACCTATGGAACCAAAGAAGACCGAAAATAAAAATTCCGTCATAGTATCCAATCGTAAAGGGAATATTTTTACAACTTTGGAAACACGTTAGGCCTGTTCGGCAGGACAATCAACTCTTTTGTGAGAAGTCAAAACACAAGAATTCTCGCAATCCCATTTAAGCCCGGAAACCACAGGAAACGGAGGCCGGTTTTTGCGCCCGATTGACAATATCCGAGAACTGAAATACTATAGCAGTAATTCCTAAAATATTTCAGAGGCTTCCCATGAAAAAACTGGCCCTGTTCATTTTGATACTTTGTATCTTCCCTGCCGTTGCCTTTGCTCATAGTGGAGGCCTCGACTCAAACGGGGGCCATTTCAACAGGCGTACGGGAACGTATCATTGCCATAGGGCAAAATGCGTCATGCCGGAATCAAGCAACACCTCTACCGATGCTCCCCAAGAGTACGAAGAACCCCAAAATAATACAACGGTCATGGAATTCAGCCGCAAGAATCGGAAGCATTCGATCGACACCGACCGCAACTGTCAAAAGACACGCAATGAAACATTGATTCATGATTCTAAAACACCTGTAAAGAAAACAGAGAAGGACTGCAAAGTTGAATCTGAGGAATAGATTGACTCCTTTACAGGCAAACACTCAACCCGTTCTGGAGAAATGGACATCGACCACATTGTTCCTTTTGGTCATGCGTTTGAGGTTGGAGCGGTAACTTGGATCAAGAAACAAAAAACGGTATCACTCTCAAGATGACAGAGATCGGGCCGGAGAAATATAAAGGTCTGTGTCTCAATCCAAAAGATATTCCACCGGATGACCTAGACGACGAGATACTTGCCCAGATGATTTACGAAGCTGGAATATTTTATGAAATGGAGAAAAATAGGAGATAGTTATGAAAATATTACTTTTTTTGCTGGCTATTTTGGCATTTATTACGGGATTAGAAATTTTATATTCTGCAAAAAGTGCAATTCACGAGATTGAAGCATTTGTTTTGTTTATTGTTAGTTCCGTACTTTTTTCTGGTGCCGCTATTGTTGAGTCAGTAAATAAGATGACTAAAGAGTTAAAGTCCTTATCCTGATCAAACATAGTATCTCGCATTTGCGGAACATCATCGGTATGTGTGAAGCTGATCTTGCCTCGAAATAGTGGGTATGAATGGACGGAAAGAAATAAATTGAAGGCATGATTATTCACAATAATAAAATCTGGTATATGGGCAAGAAAAAATATGTCATTAAAAAAATGTTATGACTGCGGTCAACAAGTCAGCACAAAAGCTAAAGCATGCCCAAATTGCGGAGCTCCCGTCAAAGTTAGCGGTTACTTACCTCTATTGGTTTTTGTCGGCATACTTTTTCCTCTATTTTATTATGTGCTTTCAAAGGATAATCAAAAGTCCATAAAACAATTTATTAGTTTCCCGGGTGAAAGTGCCCCAAAAGAAGAAAGTCCTTCAGACGAATCTTACGAACCAGAATGGAACACAGAGTTTAATGTTGGAATCAGTAAGACTCTAGCAAGTCATCGCTTACCAAATTGTGGCGAATACACATGGAAAGAAACTACCAACCGCGGGGAATACTTAGTTAAATGTTCGCGTGATGGGAAAAACTGGGTTTCATATTTGTTTCTCCTTGGAACAATGAGGTAACACCAAAATGAGAACTAAAACCGCAACACCGGCTCATCAGAGGGCCGGTTTTTGTATCTTCATTTAGAGGTATGGCATGGATAAGGCATTGGATGAAATACGGGAGAAGTGGCTTACATTGCAGGGCTTGAAGAAAATTGGGTTCTCTATTTTGGCACTATGGTTTCTCTATGGATTAATCGTTTTCTTACCTTTCTGGAATATGGAAAGTAAGGGCCAATTCGGCGACATGTATGGAGCTCTCAATTCTCTATTTTCAGGGCTGGCCTTTGCCGGAGTTATCATTACCATCCTACTCCAAAGCAAGGAACTGGGACTTCAAAGAGAAGAATTAAAGGCACAAAGGGAAGAAATGAAAAGGTTTGCCGACGCTCAAGAGAAATCTGAAATGGCTCTCACAAAGCAGGCGCAATCCATGGAAGTTGCGGCAAAGCTGAATGTGCTTAGTGCTCAAATACAGGTTCAATCCGCCAAGGCACATAACGGACGCTATGGACCGGGGACGGCAGTCGAAATAAATAGATTAGTGGAGGAAGCTAAGAGACTCACTCTGCCAGACACAAAAGACAACTGAAGTTACTGGCGTCTAGGAATTTACAGGAAAGCCTGACTCCCTCAAGGCTCACTTGCCAATATTCCGGTGGCAGGTGGGCTTTTTTGTGCCTTGAGATACGCAGAACAGAACGGAGAGGCGTTTGATTGGGATGGCTGAGGGCCTGATTTAGAAAGCCGCTCAAACGGTAAACAATTTGGTAAACATTAACAAAAAAGGGTTACGGCCTAAACCGTAACCCATTGATATGAGTGGTCGGGATGAGAGGATTTGAACCTCCGGCCCCTTCGTCCCGAACGAAGTGCGCTACCAGGCTGCGCTACATCCCGTTTGTTCTTTTTTACCGGATGAAAGGGAGAGTCATTCTAGCAAAAAGCAAAAAAAAACCAAGCCTTTTCTATCGCTCTCTTGAAGATGGATTTTTATCTTCGAGGATCGGTCTGTAACAAGGAATTTCCCTTGTCAGCCCGATGCGAAACCTCGCGCCACCGTCTTCCTGCACGGCACTCGTCTAGTTTTTCTTGTAGAACAGAGGTTTCAGAAATTTCCAGATGACGATGGAGCCGATCTGGTTGCCCACGGACTTCCACCAAGTGCTTCCGCCCAGACATTTCTGACAATAGGGATGCTTCACCTTAAAGTTCTTGAACCCTTCAATGGCATCAATGATGGGCTCGGAATTGAGGATGTCGACAATCGGTGTCTCAAA
>Ga0210032_1000816_pt1 | contig 20118 bp, 15 predicted proteins | sample CryGeyCG2114_250_2_FD_185458 | JGI IMG/M metagenome (GOLD analysis project Ga0210032, IMG submission 185458) | Groundwater microbial communities from aquifer - Crystal Geyser CG13_big_fil_rev_8/21/14_2.50 (SPAdes) (version 2) | ecosystem: Environmental > Aquatic > Deep subsurface > Groundwater ... | reverse complement strand
GTAATTTCAGACACAACACGTAATGTGTAAGGGAAGTCTTCCATATTGGGTAACACGGCTTCGAGAGCGCGTCTTGCTAGGCGGCCGTGGCCAATTTCGCGGCGCTTTGGGCTGCCCATAAAGCCAGCTTCACCTACACTGTATGGAGGGAAGTTATAATGCAACATAAAGCTATCGTCAAATTGACCCGTTAAGGCATCAATTAGCTGAGCATCTCTTTTTGTGCCTAATGTGGTGGTGACGATTGCTTGAGTTTCACCACGAGTGAATAGGGCAGAACCATGAGTTCTTGGTAGAACACCCACTTCAACATGAAGCGCACGAATCATGTCATGATCACGTCCGTCAATACGAGGCGCACCTGATAAAACGCGATCACGTACAATGCGTTTTTCCAGACTGTGGAATTCTTCAGAAATATCATCTTTATTATCACCCGCTTCATTGATCAGTTTCGCAACGACTTGGGCACGAATTTCAGCGACTTTATCTTGACGTTGTAGTTTATCCGCAATTTGATAAGCGGCAGTAACATCCGCTGTGGCAAGTTCAGTAATTTGGGCGATAAGCGCTTCATTTTTAGCTTCAGCAGTCCAATCCCATTTTGCTTTGCCTGCTTCTGCGCCAAATTCTTTAACGGCGTTAATAACCACTTGCATTTGCTCATGGCCAAACATAACAGCACCTAACATCACAGATTCAGATAATTCTTTGGCTTGAGATTCAACCATTAATACCGCATTTTGAGTACCCGCAACCACTAAGTCGAGTTGAGAGTTTTTCAATGTTTCTTGATCAGGATTTAATACATACTGTCCATCAATATAGCCCACGCGTGCTGCGCCGATGGGGCCGTTGAAAGGAATGCCTGAAATTTCTAAAGCAGCTGAAACACCAATCATGGCCACCATATCTGGCTGAACTTTTGGATTTAATGACATGACAGTGGCAATGACTTGAACTTCATTGTTAAAGCCTTCTGGGAATAAAGGGCGAATAGGGCGATCAATGAGGCGGCTGGTGAGTGTTTCATGTTCGCTAGGTTGGCCTTCGCGCTTTCTAAATCCGCCAGGGATTTTGCCAGCGGCATAGGTTTTTTCCATATAATTAACGGTTAAAGGGAAAAAGTCTTGACCTGGTTTTGCTTCTTTCTTTCCGACAACGGTGACTAAAACAACCGTATCTTCTACATTAACGAGTACTGCGCCTGTGGCTTGACGTGCAATGCGGCCTGTTTCTAAATTAACGCGATGTTGACCAAATTGGAATTGTTTACTTATGGGATTCACTATTTCATTTCCTTTCTTTATTTCAGTTTTAATGTATTCGAATAATTTTATTTTAGGTTTCCACTTATACCTAAAAACGCTCTATATGCTCGTCTAAGGGTTTGAATGAATGCAGTATAAATCGATCTGTCTTAGAGGGTGATGTTATATGATTTAAACTGGTTTTTGTCATGTGCCGATAGAATGAGCCGAAGATCTTTAGGTATAAATGGTGCCTTCAATAAAAAATATCCACTTGTTTTGGAGCTTATAATCTTGCTGAAATCAAGCTTTTTGAGATGGCAAGGGTATAAATTCAACTTCTAAATAAAAAGGGGCCTGAGCCCCTTAGTTTTACCTTATCGACGTAGTTCTAATCTTTTAATCAAGTCAGAATAACGAGCCACGTTTTTACCTTTTAGGTAATCAAGTAACTTACGTCTTTGGCTAACCATTCTTAATAGTCCACGGCGAGAATGATGATCTTGTTTGTTCACTTTGAAGTGACCTTGCAGATCGTTAATTCTGTGAGTCAACAAGGCCACCTGAACTTCAGGAGAGCCGGTATCATCTTTACCCTGTGCATATTCAGCAACAATCTTAGCTTTATCTTCAGCATTTAATGCCATAGTGAGAACCTCTTTTTAATGATAGTAAAGTATCACGACCGATCACTATTTCAGCCGCAACAGCGAGCCAACATTTTACAGTAAGCAAAGGGGCTGTACAATAGATTTATAGCATAGAACAATGAATTAAATCGAAGAAATCAATCTTTTAGGGGCTATCAGTCCATTTTCATCCATGGCTGCAACACCTAAAAACTGCCCTTCGTGGGAGAATAGTCTGAGTAATTCATCGGTTGGCGCATGGGCAATCATCACGGCTTGCCCTTGCAAAATATAGTGGCTCATTTCCGCTGTGAGTCTGAGTGCTTGCATATCGGCAATCGCACTATCTACGGGAAGGAGTTGTTCATCTATCCCCTCGAATCCTTGGGTTTGTTTCAGGGCTTCGAGTTCATCAAAAGAAATCATATCCATGGCATCAAAATGACCGACAAAATCACGATGTAGTTCGGTCACATGGGCACCACAGCCGAGAGTATCTCCAATGTCTTCAACCAGATTACGAATATAGGTGCCTTTAGAACATTCTACGCGGAGTTGAAAATAAGGGCTTTCGAAAGTTTCTAGTTCTAATAAATAAATTTGTTGAGTTCGGGCTTGCCTTTCGATAACGATGCCTTGCCTTGCGTATTTGTATAAGGGCTGGCCTTCATGTTTCAAGGCTGAATACATCGAGGGGACTTGTTGGATCTCGCCGCGAAATTGCTTTAATACCAGTTGAAGCTGTTCCAGGCTGACATTGACCTCTGCGGTTTGAATAATTTCTCCTTCCCGATCTGAAGTTTCGGTTTTCTCACCTAATTTACCAATAACGGTGTAGCCTTTATCGGAATCGAGTAAATACTGTGAAAATTTAGTGGATTCACCAAAACAGATGGGCAGCATCCCTGTGGCAATAGGATCGAGACTACCAGTATGACCCGCTTTATTGGCATTGAATAAACGCCGAACCTGTTGTAATTCAAAATTGGATGTTTTGTCCCCAGCTTTGTTGAGGAGTATGATACCGTCAATATTGCGGCCACTTTTACGACGTCTTCCCATAGTTTTAGGCTACCTGTTTAGAGTAAAAGATAAAACCATCAAAGATGGGTTTGGTTTCAGAAGGTTGGTAAGTTGGATGGTTATTCTGGTAAAGATTCTTCAGGATCATCGGTGTGATTCTCTTTATCAGAAGATATCGCTTTGTCGATGAGACGACTTAAGACATCTCCACGCACGATAGATTCATCATAGATAAAGCTCAACTCAGGGACGAGTCTTAGACTCATGGCTTTGCCTAAGTGCGTTCTGAAAAATCCCTTGGCTTTATTGAGTGCCGTAATATCTTCCTTAATAATAACGGCATCATCTACACCCATAAAAGTGACATAGATTTTAGCATAACGCATGTCTTTAGACGTTTGGACGGCAGTAATAGTCGTAGAGGCGAGTCTGGGATCTCTGACTTCTCGCTGTATGATTTGTGCGAGTTCTTTTTGGATCTGATCTCCGACTCTGTCGGTACGACTATATTCTTTCATCTTGTCTTCCTAATTTACAAGGTTCGTTTGACTTCAATGATTTCAAACACTTCGATTTGATCGCCTGCTCTGACATCGTTGTAGTTTTTAACACCGATACCACATTCCATGCCATTTCGAACATCGTTGACATCGTCTTTGAAGCGTCTTAGTGATTCCAGTTCACCTTCATAAATCACAACATTGTCACGTAACACGCGTATTGGATTAGATTTCTTGATATGACCTTCTATAACCATACAGCCTGCAATTGCGCCAAATTTAGGTGATTTAAACACATCACGAACTTCAGCAAGACCAATAATTTCTTGTCTAAATTCTGGTGCAAGCATGCCGGTCATGGCGGCTTTCACTTCGTTGACCACATCATAAATGACGCTGTAATAACGTAAGTCAATCCCATGAGTTTCAATCGCTTTTCGCGCAGAGGTATCGGCACGGACATTAAAACCGATAATAGAGGCATTAGAGGCCGCGGCTAGATTCGCATCAGTCTCTGTGATACCACCCACACCAGTGGCCACAACTTTTACCGTAATTTCTGGGGTAGACAGATTCGTCAATGATTCTGATAGCGCCTCAATTGAGCCTTGAACATCCGCTTTGATTAATAAATTGAGCGAGTCAACAGCGGCTTCACCAATGTTACTAAACATATTTTCAAGTTTAGTTTTTTGTTGACGAGCGATCTTCGCTTCACGGAATTTTCTTTGACGATGTAGAGCCACTTCATTGGCTTTTCTTTCGTCTGAAACCACACTGGCTTCATCGCCAGCATCTGGAACACCTGATAAACCTAACACTTCGATTGGAATAGAAGGGCCTGCTGAATCAACGGCATTGCCATTTTCATCTCTTAATAAACGAACCTTACCAAAATGTAGACCAGCCAATAAAATATCGCCTTTACGCAACGTACCAGATTGAACCAATACGGTGGAAACTGGACCTAAACCTTTATCTAAACGAGCTTCAATAATGGTGCCTTTTGCTCGGCCTTCAATCGGTGCTGTCAGTTCCATCAATTCGGCTTGGATAGAGATCTTCTCAAGCAAATCGTCGACACCTAAACCGGTTTTGGCTGAAACGTGAGCGAACTGAGATTCTCCGCCCCAATCTTCTGATAACACACCATATTGTGACAGTTCATTTTTAACGCGATCGGGATCTGCTGATTCTTTATCCATTTTATTCACGGCAACAATAATGGGTACACCAGCAGCCTTTGCATGTTGAATAGCTTCGATGGTTTGAGGCATCACACCATCGTCTGCAGCAACAATCAGAACAACGATGTCTGTTGATTTTGCACCACGAGCTCTCATGGCTGTGAATGCAGCGTGGCCGGGTGTATCTAAAAAGGTGATGACACCACGTTCAGTTTGTACATGATAAGCACCAATGTGCTGTGTAATCCCGCCAGCTTCATTCGCTGTAACGCGAGTTTCACGAATATAGTCGAGAAGAGATGTTTTACCATGATCGACGTGACCCATGATGGTGACAACTGCTGGTCGAGTCAGTGATAAGGTGTTTTCATCGGTTGAATCATCGTTTAGTGCATCGGTTTCAAGATCGTCCAAGCTGACCATTTTGACTTCATGGCCCATTTCTTCAGTCACCAATGCCGCAGTTTCTTGATCGAGTACCTGATTAATGGTGGCCATCACGCCGAGACCCATCAGAGCTTTGATCACTTCGACAGCTTTTACACTCATTTTTTGAGCAAGTTCGGCAACAGAAATAGTTTCACTGATAGTGATGGACAAAACCTTTTTTTCCGTGGGTACAGAAAATTCATGTTGTAATGTAGAAGGAGCCGTTGATTTAGAGCGCTTAGACTTACGTCCTCTGCTTTGTTCAGAAGATAAACCGAGCTCTTCTTTTTTAGATTTTTTGCCTTTTCTACCTTTACCGAAACTCGCTTTTGGCTTATCTGGTGTGGTGAAGTTGCCTCGACGCGCTTTTTTATCGGAGGATTTGTCTGATGAGCTATCATCCTCAACCATTTGTATAGGTTCAACTCTGTTATTTTTCGCTGCTTTTTCAGCCTGTTTAGCCGCTTCTTTTGCTAATTTTTCGGCTTCGGCCTCCGCTTGCTTTTTAGCTTCTAGTTTAGCGGCTTCTAGTACCTTTAATTCGGCTTCTTGAACAACGGATTTAACTTTTAATTCAATCGCTTGATTAATTTCAGCTTCTTTTTTGGCAATGGCTTCTTCAAAGGCTTTTTCTTCAGCGGCTTGCTTTTGAGCCGCTTCTTCAGCCAATTGTTCTGCAGTTTTGACAATAACAGGTGCTTTTTCAATCTTCGCCTCTGTTTTTGTCTCTACCTTTGGAGCGATGATTTCTTCTGTCATCGCTTCGCTTGAGTGTGATTCCTCAGCACTGGAATTAAAGTCTTCATTAGAAGATCTTTTAATAAAAGTTCTTCTTTTCTTCACCTCAATTTGAACCGTCGAGCTCTTTCCGCCCAACTTACTTTTAAGTGTTGATTTTTCGGATCGTCTTAAAGTAATTTTCCGAGGTTCGGCATTGTCAGAATGATGTGACTTTCGCAGGAAATTGAGTAGAGTTGTCTTTTGATCGTTAGATAACTGATCATCGCCACTTTCAACCTCAATTCCAGATTGTTTCAATTGGCTCAATAGGGTTTCGACAGGCGTCCCCACTGTATTGGCAAGATCTTTTACGGTAATATTTGACATTAGTTCACTCCACTCGCTGCAATTTATTCTTGGTTTTCAAACCATGGTTTGCGTGCGGTCATAATGAGTTTTGCTGCTTTTTCAGCATCTAACTCTTTGAATTCTAATAGCTCGTCGACAGATTGTTCTGCCAGATCTTCCATGCTACAGATGCCTTTACTTGCAAGAACTAGGGCTAAATGTTTATCCATGCCCTCCATATCAAGTAGATCCTGCGTAGGCTGGCTGCTTTCTAAATTTTCTTCTTTGGCAATCGCTTTGGTTAGCAGGGCGTTTTTCGCACGAATTTTTAACTCTTCAACGAGTTCTTCATCAAAGCCATCGATTTCCAACATTTCTTGTATCGGGATATAAGCGACGTCTTCTGCGCAAGTAAAGCCTTCTTCGACTAAAAATGTTGCCAGGTCTTCATCCACATCAAACTCTTTAATGAACATGTTCACTAGACGATCACTTTCAGCTTCACCTCTAGATTCCATTTCTTCTATAGACATGACATTGAGTTGCCATCCCGTCAATTGACTGGCTAATCGAATATTTTGTCCGTTACGGCCAATGGCTTGGGCTAAATTATCATCTGCTACAGCGATATCCATGGAATGTTTGTCTTCATCAACTACGAGAGAAGCGACAATAGCAGGAGACATGGCATTAATAACGTACTGAGCATCATTTTCATCCCAAACGATAATATCGACTCTTTCGCCATTGAGTTCATTGGTCACAGCCTGAACTCTTGAACCTCTCATGCCCACGCAAGCGCCGACTGGATCGATTCTACGATCATTGGCTTTGACGGCGATTTTGGCTCTGGAGCCTGGATCGCGAGCTGCTGCAACTATATCGATGAGGGTTTCGCCAATTTCTGGGACTTCAATTCTAAACAGTTCTTCCAGCATTTCTGGATCGGTTCGACTGACTAAAAGACTCGGTCCTCTTGTTTCATTTCTTACGGATTTTAAGTAGGCACGAACTCTATCACCAGCACGGAAAGTCTCTTTGGGAATCATTTCTTCTTTGGGTAAAATAGCTTCGGCGTTATTCCCTAAATCTAGAATAACGCTGTCTCGTCCGGCTCGTTTAACGATACCCGTTAATAATTCACCAATACGGCTCTCAAAGGCTTTAACGACTTTGGCTCTTTCAGCTTCTCTGACTTTCTGGACGATAACTTGCTTAGCTGTTTGAGCGGCGATTCGACCAAATTCAATAGACTCAATAGGTTCTTCTAAAAATTCACCGATCTTTAAATCTTTATCATGAGCCTGTGCAGCAGAAATACCGATTTGACGATAAGGATGTTCCATGCCCTCTGGCGCATCTTCAATCACTTCCCAGCGTCTAAAAGTGTCATATTCACCTGTACTATGGTCAATACAAACTCTAACCTCTATGTCGGTTCCTTGCTTTTTCTTGGTGGCCATTGCCAAAGCTGCTTCCAAAGCGCCGAAGATCAAGTCTGGGGCAACGTCTTTTTCGTTTGAGACGGCTTCTACAACCAACAAAATTTCTTTATTCATGATTTATGCCTCTAAAAAACTGTCTAAAAGCGGCTGACAGTATTTGCAATTTTCAATTTTACCAATTTGGGATAATATTTGCACGGTTCAGTTGATGAATATTAAAAGTTAATACTTCACTTTCCGTTTTTATACTGATCTCATCTTCGACGACTTGGCTGATTTTACCTTTAAGATTACGTTGGCCTTTAACGGCACTGTGTAATTTAACTTTAACCTCTTCCCCTAAATATTGCTGAAATTGTGCTGCATTAAATAAGGGTCTATCTAATCCCGGAGAAGAGACCTGAAGATTGTATTCACCAGCAATGGGATCTTCTACATCTAGTAATGCGCTGATTTGATGACTACAAATGGCACAATCATCAACGGAAATACCATTTTCATGATCAATATAAACACAAAGAATGGAATGCTTGCCCGCTGGTTTGTATTCAATACCAACAAATTCATATCCCGATGCTGCGACAGCAGGTTGAATAATTTCGTTGAGTCGGCTGATGTTACTCATGGTAGTAGGATTACTCAATTTATATTCTATACCTTGCTACATTTTCAGATAGGTCGGGTATATAAAAAAATGACTGTTTTTTGCCAATAAAAAAAAGGGCATATGCCCCCTATACCCGTGCTACTCTCAATTTAATTGCTGATTAAGCAACTAGCAAGACAAATTTTTATTCTGACAAAGCCAGCTTGCTGATATTAAAAAGCCCCTTAAAAGGGGCTTTAATTTTTGATAAATTCGATTCATTTTTAAAGCAATGATTGAAACCTATCCGTAATTTGGTTGCGGGGGCTGGATTTGAACCAACGACCTTCGGGTTATGAGCCCGACGAGCTACCAGGCTGCTCCACCCCGCAATTGAGGGCAGGATACTACCCTAGAATTCTTCAAATTACAACTAGAAGGGTGTAAATAAATTAAAAAAGTCCAATATAATGATGTTGAGAGGATAGTTTGGATGAATGTTAGACAATTATACCCGTGTATACCCTCGCTACGATCGCTATTCTCGGACAGGCTCCTAGAAGCTAGCAGGTTTCAGGGTGAAAATTTAGCTATAGCACTCAGCTCCTCTTAAAATCTAAGCACAGAGATTGAAGAGCTGGTGTCGCTGAAAACGAAATAGTCGTTTTTAGCGACACCAACTGTCTGTGGAATTATGCAAAAGGGTGGCGAAGAATGATTGTTTCGTTACGATCTGGACCAGTTGAAATAATATCAATGGGAACACCAGTGACTTCTTCTATTTTTTTAATATAGTTTTTTGCAGCTTGAGGCAGCTGATCTAAGGATTGAACGCCAACGGTAGATTCTTTCCAGCCTGGCATTTCAATATATTGAGGTTCAATGGAGTCAAATGCGGAAGCGCCTAGAGGAGGTACATTCATTTCTCCCTGGATTTTACAAAGATACTGGGTGCAAATCTTCACCGTATCCAGTCCATCCAAAACATCTAACTTGGTTAAACAGAGACCAGTCACACTATTGATGTTCACTGCACGCTTTAAAGCAACGGCATCTAACCAACCACATCTTCTTTGACGCCCTGTTGTGGCACCCACTTCATGTCCAACACTAGACAGATGTTTTCCTATAGCGTCTTTCAGCTCTGTGACGAAAGGACCCCCACCGACGCGAGTGGTGTAGGCTTTAGTGATACCTAATACATAGTCCAAGAATAATGGGCCATAACCACTACCAGTCGCTGTGCCACCTGCAGTTGTATTGGAGGAAGTCACAAAGGGAAATGTGCCGTGATCAATGTCGAGTAGTGAACCCTGAGCACCTTCAAATAACAGATTGTCTTTATTTTCACGAGCTTGATGTAATATTTCTGGAATATCACCAATTAATGGTAATAGTTCTAGCGCATAACCTTTACATGCATTTAAAAGCTGATCAAAATCGATGGCGTCCACTTTGAAATATTGAGTGAGAACAAAATTGTGATAATCCAACACTTCTTTGAGTTTTTTGGCAAAGCTTTCCATATCGGCTAGATCTGCCAATCTTAATCCTCTTCTGGCCGCCTTATCTTCATAAGCGGGTCCAATGCCTCGCCCAGTGGTGCCAATAGCGTTTACTCCAAGTGCAAGTTCTCTAGCTTGATCCAGAGCAACATGATAAGGAAGAATCAAAGTACAGGCAGGACTGATTTGTAGGCGCTCGCGAACTGGAATCCCTTTGGCTTCCAATTCAGCCATTTCTTTAAGGAGAGCTTCAGGGGAAAGTACCACACCATTGCCGATAAGGCATTTAACATCTTTTCTTAATACACCAGAGGGGATCAGGTGTAGGATGGTTTTTTTACCATCAAGAACCAGAGTATGTCCTGCATTATGCCCACCCTGATAACGAACAACATATTTTGCTTTGTCTGTTAATAGATCGACGACTTTACCTTTACCTTCGTCTCCCCATTGGGTGCCAAGAATTACAACTGATTTTGCCATGTTTAGTGTCTTTGAATGTAATGGATCTGATGTTGTCACCAGGAAAGCCGTACATTTTACCTTTTTCAGCGACGAATATCAGTGTTTTTTTTTGTAAATAGATTAAAAAAATAACAAATTACGCTGTAATTCTTCTCCCATACAAAAAATGCTGATGTAAAACCCTTGTTTTAGGCGTGGGCCACATAGATGAGAAGCAGTCCTGCAAGCATGCTGATTAATCCGTAGATGCGCAATTTATGGTTCGGGGTTGTAGCCATTTTTAGAATGAGTTTTTTCCAGCTAAAAGGGGATATAAAAGGGCTGATCCCCTCAATGACTAACATTAACCCCAATGCCTTTAATAAGAGTGACCAATCCATCGAGCGGCTCCAATGCGATTAACAATGGTTTTTGTATGCTACGCCTACAAGATAACGATATAAAAATATAATCAGTTATCTTGTAGGCAACGGAAATTACTTTTCTTTACTAAAGTAACGGAAAAAGTCATTGTCAGGTGATAGAACCATGGTGTCCTGGCCTTTGCTAAAGGAATTTCTATAGGCTTCTAAACTTCTTAAAAAATCATAAAATTCTGGATCTTTGTTAAAAGCATCTGAATAAATTTTAGCTATTTTAGCGTCAGCGTCGGCTCTTAATTTTCTCGCTGTTAGTTCGCCTTGAGACGTCAAAATGGTGACTTGTTTATCGGTGTCTGCACGAATGAATGTGGCTTGTTTCTGGCCCTCAGAACGGTATTTTGTGGCTGCTTGTCCTCTTTCTGCCCGCATTTGTTTAAAGACACTTTCACTGACGTCAGTGGGATAGTTAGACTGTTTGATACGCACATCCACTATAGTGACGCCAATTTCTGGGGCACTTTCATTGGCCGTATCTTTGATATTTTGCATCATCACATCTCTTTTTTCATAAATGGCATCAATGACACTATTTCGTCCATATTCAGCTCTTAATGCGTTATTCATGATCCTTTCGAGTAGTTGATTGGCTTTGAATATTTCACCTTGAGTTCTTAAATAAAATTTTGAGAAGTCTGTGATACGCCATTTTACAAAGGCATCAACCATGAGGTCGATTTTTTTGTTGGTACTCACTCTTTCCGCAGCACCGTCAAGGGTTTGGATCCTGCCATCCATTAGCACAACTTTTTCAATAAAAGGAATACGAAAGTGAATGCCGGGTCCATACAAGCTGGGTGAACCATCCGCTTTCCTTTCTATTTTTCCAAATTTTTTGGTCAGGCCTTGTTCATATTGGTTAATGGTGAATACGCTTTGACTACCAATAAATAAAAGGACAAAAAGAACCAGAAGCATGGTAAAAGTACGATTACTCATTTATTTTCTCCTTTATTTTTTTGGGCTAAAATTGAATCAAGAGACAACATATTGAGTTGGTTACTTTGTTTGTCCACGATAACCTTGTCCACATTTGCCATGACTTGTTCCATGGTTTCAAGGTAAAGACGTCTTCTGGTGACTTCGGGGGCGGCTTTATACAGGGGAAGTAGTTTTTCAAATAAGGCGACACGGCCTTCTGCATCCGCTACAACTTTTTGACTATAAGCCAAGGCATCCTGTTTGTATTGTTCGGCAATACCTTCTGCAAGTGGGACTTCTTTATTGGTATAGGCCTCGGCTTCTTGAATATATTTAGCGTTGTCCGCTTTGGCTGATGTCACGTCATCAAAGGCCGCTTTAACAGCTGCAGGTGCTCTTGAGTCACCAACAGTGACGTTGGTGATTTTAATGCCAGCCTTATAGTCTGCTAAGATGCTTTGCATAATGTCGGAAGTACGGGTTCTAATGAGGCTTTTCCCCTCAGTCAAAATATCATCCAGAGAAGAATCACCTATCACTTGGCGAAGTGCTGTTTCTGCTACAGCCCGGACTGTTTCATCGGTCCCCGTGAGATTAAAAGTATAGTTTGCTGGGTTATCCACTCGATATTGCACACCAAAGTCCACCTGCACAATACTGGCGCCTCGTGTTAACATTTCTGCTTGTATTTGTATGGGGCGGATTTTTTCAACATCCACGATAATTTTTTGTTCTATACCCCTTGGTATCCAATGTAGTCCAGCTGTTTCAGTTCTATGGTAAGCGCCAAATCTGAGGATCAGTGCTTGTTCTTGTTCTTTGATCGTATAAATACCGAGTGAAGCCCAAGCTATGGCTAATATGGTAAGAATAGCGCCTAATCCTAAACCAGCAGATCCTGCAGAACCGCCTTTTTTGTTGCCGCTAAATTTACTTAAAAAGGATTTTAACAGATCATCCAAATCTGGTGGGCCACCATTTTTCTTGTTTCGATTCCAAGGATCTTTATCTTTATTGTTTTCGGGTTCATTCCAAGGCATAGCCTTCTCCGTTATTGTATTGTTTTCATAAAAATAGTTGTCATAAAAATAATGTTAACTTTTATCTATGTCGTCTATCGGATCTTGATCGAGCTCATCAAAGTCAGAATATTCAAAGCTCTCTGGTAGTAGATTTTCTGGTTGTTCATGATCTTGCTGTCTATATAGAGACAGATCGACACCCGTATTTCGCTTAATTTGTTCCCATTCTGATCGAGACATCTGAATGTGCATATTCCAAAGGCCGTCATCGGAGATGGACTCATCAATAACGGCGGCAGCTTGATAGAGTTGTGCTCGAGCTTTACCAAACTGTGGCGGCAGTGAGATCAGATAATCTAAAGCCACTTCTCCTAGTCGAATGCCAATGGCCTCTTGTAAAAGATCGAGTCCTGCACCAGTGACAGCAGAGACCCATACTCGCACCGGTCTATCTTGATTATCATAATCAATTCGAGGAACAGCCCCTGGAATGGTATCAATTTTATTATATATTTCAAGCGTAGGCACAGAATCTGCGCCGATCTCTTCTAAAACACGGTAAACCTGTTTGATGTTTTCATCTCGGCGTTCATCACTGGCATCAATGATGTGCAGTAATAGACTGGCTTCTTTACTTTCTTGTAAAGTTGCTTTGAAGGCTGCCACGACATCGTGAGGGAGATGTCGGATAAATCCAACCGTATCTGCCAAAACCACCTGCCCAGATTCTGGCCAATGGACTTTGCGAATGACTGGATCGAGGGTGGCAAAGAGTTGATCGGCGGCAAAAACATCCGCTTCGGTTATCAAGTTGAATAAGGTGGATTTTCCCGCATTAGTGTAACCTGTGAGTGACAGCGTGGGTAAATGTGCTTTTTTCCTTGCTTGTCGGCTTTGCTGGCGTTGTTTATCCACTTTGTTTAATCGAGATTCTATCCATTTAATACGCCCTCTCAGTAAGCGGCGATCCGTTTCTAATTGAGTTTCACCAGGTCCACGAAGTCCAATACCGCCTTTTTGACGCTCTAAGTGCGTCCATCCGCGAATAAGTCTCGTTGACATATGTTTGAGTTGGGCTAATTCGACTTGGAGTTTCCCTTCATAGGATTGTGCTCTTTGCGCAAAAATATCTAAAATGAGACCAGTTCTATCAACTACACGACATTTGGTTGCCGCTTCGATGTTACGCTCTTGAGCCGGAGATAAACTATGGTTAAATAACACCAAAGGGGCTTCAAGGGTATCTACCAAGGCGGATAATTCTTCTATTTTCCCCGTCCCCACAAAAAATTTTGCGTCGGGTTTATCGCGCTTTAGAGTCAACATGGCAAGTTGTTCAATACCAGCGGAGCGTACCAGTTCAATGAATTCTTGTTTGTCTTCTCTAGATTGTTGATGGTATGGGCCTTGTGGAAAGTCGACATGTACCAATATGGCTTGGTTACCGCCTTCATGACGTTCAAACAACGATGATTGCTCCAAATAAGTATTTAAGAAATGTGATGAAGTGTTGAGTTCAACTTCAACAATGTTCAACAATGTAGTTATGGTAGTTATGGTAGTTATGGTAGTTATGTGATTATGGGGATAATTCTGAGAAATTCAAGTCAGATCCACTTTGGATTCTAACTTGAATTTAGAAATATTTGAGTCACTGATAAAAAGTTAGCCTAAATTAATTTTAAGAATTCCCTGGATGTTCTTCCTTATCATCCTCTTCATTAACTACAGCATTTTCTGGTTGGCCATCAACAACAAGGTGATTGAGCTTGATATTTCTTGCTGGAACCACGGTCGATATGGCATGCTTATAGACCATTTGACTGACTTGGCTTTTTAGCAGAATCACAAATTGGTCAAAAGAGTCGATTTGACCCTGAAGTTTGATACCGTTCACTAAATAAATGGCTACAGGAATTTTTTCTCGTCTTAATGCATTTAAAAACGGGTCTTGCAAGGATTGTCCTTTGGACATGATAGGCTCCTTTATTATCATTATTGTTTTACCAAAAAATTATCAGATAATCATGATTATTTTTTGGTTTAAGCTTTGTTATTTAAGATAGTCCACATTTTGAAAATCTTCAACTTATTGAATGATTACAGGGAAAGAGCCTGTTTTCAAAGAATGATGCTTTTTGCAGATCATAGCATTTATCTAACAATAAGTGATGGTGAAGGATGATTTTATTTTAGCCTGATAGAATGTTCTTAATGTATTGATAGTTTAAAGGCTCTCCAGTGTCTAGCCAGTGTAAATCATCCCATGATCTAAGCCAGGTCATTTGTCTTTTAGCGAGTTGTCTGGTGGCGGTAATGCCTCTAAAAACCATTTCAGGATAGTCGATGTCTTCATCCAGATATTGCCACATTTGGCGATATCCGACGCAGCGCATTGAAGGAAGATCTAGATGGAGATCTCCTCGGTTTTTTAAGTCAGTGACTTCTTGTTCAAAACCTTGCTCTAACATGAGATGGAAACGCTGTGCAATACGCGCTCTTAAGCTTTCACGGTTTTGAGGGGCCAGTGCGATATTGACGGAAGGCCAAGGAAATTTCTGGGGTTTATTATCCAACTGATTTTGGGTGAGAGATTTCCCGGAAACGTGAAACACTTCCAGAGCTCGTTGAATTCTTTGGGGATCATTTGGGTGAATGCGTTTTGCCGAAACAGGATCAACAAGGGCTAATTTATCATGCATAAATTGCCAACCATGTTGTTCAGCCTCTTTTGTGAGTTGGGCTCTGATTTCCTCATTGGCTTTAGGCAGTTCACTAATACCTTGAAGTAAGGCTCTAAAATAAAGCATGGTGCCCCCCACTAGAAGGGGAATTTTATGATTATTTTGACTTTGTTGGATTAAATGGCTGGCGTCCTCAATAAATTGAGCCGTTGAATAGGATTCCAAGGGATCACAAATATCAATAAGTTGATGAGGGTAATTGGCTAATTCTTCTGAAGTGGGTTTTGCTGTACCTATATTCATTCCTTGATAAATTAACGCTGAGTCCACACTTATGATGTCAACAGGTAGTTGATCGGCAATGCGCATGGCTAGATCTGTTTTACCCGATGCCGTGGGTCCCATCAGACACAAGATAGTTTTTTGGTGGAGCAATTTATTCAACAACGGGTATATCCTGAAATAAATAGATTAAATTTTCTGGTGAAAGAGGTTTTATACATGGTGATGGCATCAGATCGTTTTTTTCAATCCAGGATAGAAGTTGAGGTTGTTTCTGCAATTGAAAAAATTCAATATAGGTTGGTATCGCACTGGAATGCTCACAGATGTTTTTTATGAAAGTCTTCATCAGCTCTATTAATTTCATCTCTTCATGGCGTTGGTTGATGCTATGATAAAGTGATTCTATAACCATGGTTAAGGGAATGCCTTCTAAAAAGGCCGGAATACTTAAAAACTTTAGTGCTCGCTGAGATTGTGCAGATTCTAATCGATAAACAAATCCAAGGGTAGCCAGTCTAGTTTGTTGTGCCTCAAATTGTTTATATTCTAATCCAGAAATTTGATAACTGGTTGGAAAGAGTATTTTTTTTGAGGATATATTATTTTCTTTAAAATCCTTCTGCCATTTGGGTACATGGTAAGATAAGAAATAATGTCGTATGGAGAGAATATAGAAAGTTGTTTTTTCCTGGAAAAGCAAATGACTGTTGTGAAGTACCCAAATTTTCTCAGGTTGCTGTGAATGACTCAGTGGTTTTACAATGGCTGTTTTTTCAGGCTGGATTTTAGTTTCTTCATAGAACACTGGTTTATGGGTAGATGCATTTTTTGATGATGTGGCTAAAAGCAAACCATAGGCTTTTTGATGTTCTTTAATGTTCTTTAATGGAATAGGTTGAGTGGCACCATGACTGTAATCACTATAGGACAAATGGGATGAGCTTTTGCTTTGTTGGGTAAAGGTGTTTTTTTGATCCCATTGGACTGTTGCTGTTTGTGATGGCACAAGCTCTATTGGTTGCTCTTGCTCTTGCTCATTGAGTTGTTGTCCTTCTCTTAATACTTGATGAATCGCTCTCACCAAAAAATCATGCACCATACGGCTTTGGTGAAAACGCACTTCATGCTTGGTTGGGTGTACATTGACATCTAGGTCATGAGGGGATAATTCAAAAAACAGTAGGTAACTACAGATCCTGCCTTGGGGAAGTTGATCACCATAAGCTTCGCGGATAGCATGTGAAATGACGCGATCTTGAATATGGCGTTTATTGACAAAGAAGTATTGTCCATCATTTTGACTTCTGTGATAGCTGGGTAAGCCAAGCCAGCCTGAAAGTTTCATGCCCTCAAACTCCAAAGAAAAATGAACTGCATGGGCAATGAATTCCTTTCCCATAATTTGAGCGATGCGTTTTTCTTGGCCTTCCCTGTCATGGGCAATTTGGAATTGTTTAACCCATTTCCCATTATTTTTTAATTGAATTTGTATCTGAGGATGGCTTAAAGCAAAACGGTTAACCATCATTTCAATATGGTGGAATTCGGTTTTTTCTGCTCTTAAAAAGCGTCTTCTCGCTGGTGTGTTGAAAAATAAATCACGAATATCAACTTGTGTACCAAACCCCAGGGCTGCGGGAGTGACTTCTACTTGCCTATTTGGACCTTCGGCAATCGCTTGAAAAGCATAGTCCGCATCTATTAATCTAGAGGTGAGCGTCAATTGGGAAACAGATGCAATACTGGCCAGCGCTTCTCCTCTAAAACCAAGAGTATTGATAGAAGCGAGATCTTGGGTTTTAAAAATTTTACTGGTTGCATGTCTTTTTAGCGCAAGGGCTAAGTCATCGGGATGAATGCCATGGCCATTATCTTTAATTGAGATAAGTCTTGAACCTGCTTTTTCTACGGCAATTTCAATGTGAGTCGCGCCAGAATCCAAGCTGTTCTCAACAATTTCTTTGACGACGGAGGCTGGTCTTTCGACGACCTCACCTGCAGCAATTTGATCAGCGATAATTTGATCAAGTTGATGAATTCTGATGGGTTTGTTCATTGAGGTATTTGTAAAACTTGTCCTATTTTGACGAGATTGCCACTGAGTTGATTAGATGATTTGATGTCATTCACCGTGACGCCATAGCTCAATGCAATCGCGCTAAGGGTTTCTCCAGACTTAACCAAATGATTGATTTTTTGTGAATTTAAACTGGCGAATTTAGTCCCTTCAGGCGGATGATTTTTTATATAATGGAGTAGGCCAGATGTAAGCGCTTGAGTAAATTTATTTTGATAATTTATTGAACTCAGGTTTTTTTCATCGTTTGGATTGGATATAAATCCACTCTCAACCAGAATTGAGGGAATGCCGGGAGAAGTGAGTACTGCAAAACTTTCTTGGCGTGGATGTGGGCTGTGTAAAACTGAAACAGACTTTAAATTGCTTAACACATCTTTAGCAATATCGATACTGGAACCAACAGCATACTCTAAAGAAAGGCTCACAAGGGTTTGAGCAACTTGTGGATCAAATTGCTTGAGATCCAGATCATCATCTACCCCTAATAAATCTTCGTTGGCTTTGGAGGCCAGCCAGCGACCTACTTCAGAGTTGGAGCGTTTGTTGGATAAGGTCCAAATGGATGCACCTTTCACTTTTTTATTGGGGAAGGCATCTGCATGAATAGAGACAAAAATATGGGCTCTCTGTTGTCTGGCTATGAATGTTCTTTTATGTAGTCCCACATAGTAATCGCCATCTCGGGTAAGAAAGGCGGTAATACCATCGATCTTATTTAGTCTGGTGACCAATTTTTTGGCTAAAGCTAAAGTAATATATTTTTCTTGTTTTTTGGTGTATCCAGATGCGCCAGGATCTTCTCCACCATGACCCGCATCAACTGCAATGATGACATTGTCCACATGTAATTGAGCGAGAGACTTTTTGGGAGGAATTTTTTGGTTGGTGTTATTGGTTAAATCAATCACGAGGCGGTGCCCATATTCCAAATAAGGCTTTAAATTGAAGGTTTTGACAATGGCAGGGCTTTTAAGATCCAGAACAATTCGAATACCTTGATTTTCTGTTGTGGCGCTTTGTCTGACTTTATCGACTAAATCTGAAGTCACCGTGACTGCATCGAGATCTAGCCCAAATTCAGTATTTGGAAGATCTATGACGATACGTTCTGGGGATTGCAAACTAAAGACGTTGGCATTCACTGCATCACTCAGATCCAGTACCACGCGCGTGCGATCAGGAGATTGCCAAAATCTCATGCCTTTGACTTTTGCATCAGAGCTGAACGCTGGTAGGGTAAATAGCAACACGAAAAGAAGCAGCATATGCCTAAATATATTGGCTCTGGAGGGGCGGTCATATTGCTGGTTGCTTTTGTGTATCATTTTTATAGATAAAAATATCTTAAAGTTTAATTCCTGAGTAAAGCATGACCAATTTTAACAAGAAGTTCAACTTTATGATGAAAATTTGTTTAAATCGGGGTAAAAACATAAAAAAAGGCCTCTTGCGAGGCCTTTTTTATAGGCAATTATTATTTTTGGATGAATTTTGAACGTCTATAACCCATCATCAACAATAAGAGTATGATTGCAAGTCCAGTGCTACCACCACTACTTGTTTCAGGAATAGAGGCAGAAGGGGCGGTGGTTTCTTCTTTAGGCTGTAGAATGTCCCAAGCAATTCGCGCCTTATCAAAATCTACTAAGGGCACATCAATGGGTGGTGAGTCCATGATGGTATAGGTTTTCAATGGCTCTTGAGTTGCTGAACCGCTGGGTGGATCCAGTAAATTGTCTGCAATGGTGCGTCCATCTAAAGTGGTCACTTTGAAAATTAAGTTTTTGTTAGCCACATAAACGGTTTTTCCATCCGTATCCCACGCCACGCCAGACCAACATCTCATACCAGCAGCTACAGCAGTCATTAAGCTGTTGCCATTAATCATTCTAAGAGCACCTGTACCTTGAGAAGCATCATTGGCATCCGGAAAGCCGCCACGAACCCACAGGTTACCTTGATGATCATCGGATAGATTAGAGAAACCACCGACACTTTCTAAACCTCCAGGGCCATCATCTCCTGGCCACACTAATTCTGCGGTGCGATCGGTTTTGACCCTGACCAAGTTACCATTGGCTGTGCCTACCATCAGTCGATCTTGATCATCGGCTCTGATAATATCATTATTGTTGAAGAAGGAATCACCGCCACTGGCTGGCTTGCCATCGCTATAAATCCGTTCTACGCCATTTTTATGACCGACGAGGGTATTAAATGTACCTTCAGGGAAATTAGGAATCGGGCCAGCTCCGCTGCCTGAGGATAAAATGATCTCTCCAGTGCTGAGAACAGCCATACCATCGACATCACCCACTAGCGAAATAGTTCTGTTCACGCCAGATTGATCAACCACATCACTCATTTCATCGCCAACAACAGTGAGTTCCGTTGTTTGCTGATCCGGTAAAGTGGGAAATTTAAAGACCGATCTGTTGCCATTGACTGCGATAATATTAAAATCAGCATCAATGCCAACCGTCCAGGCACCGGAAATACTACCCCGCGCTAAAATGTAAGAACTCTCTAATTCTCGAGTGGCTGGGTCTAATAATAGTTTAGTAATCGTATCCCCTGTATGATTGAGAGAATAAAGATTACCCGCAGAATCAATGTTGAC